>JACCDX010558869.1_pt1 | contig 47384 bp, 42 predicted proteins | sample 7449681 | NCBI WGS metagenome assembly JACCDX01 (sample SAMN15323450, study PRJNA562643) | freshwater metagenome | isolation source: river surface water | place: USA:Blue River Watershed | collected 2017-08-18
AGGTGGTGGCCCTGAGCACGGCACAGTTGACGGGATTGACGACCGCACAAGTGGTGAAGTTGTCGACCGCACAAGTGGCCGCATTGAGCACCGACCAAGTCGTCGCGCTCACATCCACCCAGCTCAACAGCTTGACCACATCGCAGACGGTGGCATTGACCAGCGATCAGCTGTCGGTGATTGAGACAGCCGATGTGGCAGCCTTGGGCTCCAGCGCTCTGCGTGCTTTGACCACTGAGCAGGTGATGTACCTGAGCACCGACCAGGTGGTGGCTTTGACATCGACACAGCTCAACAGCTTGACGACGGCCCAAACCGCCGTGTTGACCACCGACCAATTGGCGGCGATTGAAACCGCTGACCTGGCCGCGTTGAGCTCCACAGGCTTGCGGGCCTTGACCAGCGACCAGATCGTGGCCTTGAGCACCGATCAGGTGGTGGCCTTGACCTCCGCGCAACTCAACAGCTTGACGACAACCCAGGTGACCGCTTTCAGCACCGATCAAGTGGGTGTCATTGAAACGGCCGATTTGGCGGTGATGACGACCGCTGCCTTGGCGGCTTTGACCACCGATCAATTGGTGGGATTGAGCACCGATCAGGTGGTTGGATTGACGAGCGCACAGCTCAGGGCCATCCAGACCAGTCAATTGGTTGCCTTGAGCACCGATCAAGTCGTGGCATTGACATCGACCCAACTCAACAGCTTGAGCACGGCCCAGGTTGCCGCTTTGACCACCGACCAGTTGGTGGCCATTGAGACCGCCGATTTGGAGGTATTGGCCTCTGCCCAGTTGCGTGCCATCACCACCAGCCAGTTGACAGCCTTGAGCACGGATCAAGTGGTCGCCCTGACCTCAACTCAACTCAACAACTTGACCACGGCCCAAACGGTGGCACTGTTGACTTCTCAGTTGAGCGCCATCGAGACCGCAGATGTGGCTGGCTTGAGCTCCGCTGGCTTGCGTGCCCTGAGCACCGATCAGTTGGTGGCTTTGACATCTGACCAAGCAGTGGCATTGACTACCGCCCAGATGAACAGCTTGACCACAGCCCAAGTGGCTGCATTGACCACCGAGCAATTGACGGCGATTGAAACCGCAGATGTGGCTGGTTTGACCTCCACCATCTTGCGTGCCCTGACCACCGATCAGTTGTCGGCCCTCACCACCGACCAATTGGTGGCGATGACCACGGCCCAGGTCAACCGGTTGAGCGATGGCCAAGTGGCTGGTTTGAGCACCGACCAAGTGGTCGCTTTGACCTCGGCCCAGCTCAACAGCTTGAGCACATCGCAAGCCGCGTCGTTGACGGTTGACCAGTTGAAGGTCATTGAAACTGCCGACATCGAGGTTTTGGCTTCCGCACAACTGCGGGCCTTGACCACCGATCAGTTGATCTCTTTGACCACGGATCAAGTGGTGGCGCTGACATCCACGCAGCTCAACAGCTTGACGACCTACCAAGCTTCTGGCTTGGCGACCAGCCAGTTGGTGGCCATCGAAACGGCTGACCTGGCCGAGATCAGCTCGACGGTGTTGCGTGCTTTGACCACGGACCAGTTGACCGCCTTGACCACCGATCAAGTGGTGGCCTTGACCTCGGCGCAAATCAACAGCCTGACCACTGCGCAGTTGTCTGCCATCACCACCAGCCAATTGGTGGCGATTGAAACCGGCGATGTGACCGCATTGACCAGCGCCACCGTGCGGGCTTTGACCACCGACCAAGTGGCCGCCTTGACCACCGACCAATTGGTGGCCTTGAACACTTCGCAAGTGGCCAACATGACCACGTCGCAAGTGGCCGCCATCACCACCGATCAACTGGTGGCGATGGAAACCACGGATGTGGCCCGGTTGAACACCGCCAGCGTGGCGGCCATGACGACCACCCAAGTGGCTGCGCTGACCACCGACCAGGTGGTGGCATTGACCTCCAGTCAGATCACCAACCTCAGCACCGACCAATTGGCTGCGCTGACGACCGATCAAGTGGTGGGTTTGACCAGCACGCAAGTGGGCAGATTGAGCAGCAACCAAGTGGCCGCCTTGACGACCACCCAGTTCGCGGCCATGGAGACCGATGACGTGGCGATGATCAGCAGCACCGCATTGGCGGGTTTGACCACCGACCAAGTGGTTGCTTTGAGCACCGATCAGTTGGTGGCCATCACCACTCTGCAAGCGGCCAATCTGAGCAGCGTGCAATTGGCAGCGGTGACCACCGATCAGTTGGTGGCGATGGAAACCCGTGATGTGGCCCGGTTGAGCTCTACCGCAGTCAATGCCATGACCGCTGACCAAGTGAAAGCCTTGACCACCGATCAGGTGCAAGCCCTGTCTGTGACGCAAATGGCCAACCTGGGCAGCACGCAAGTGGCGGCGCTGACGACCGATCAAATGGTCGCCTTCTCGACGGCACAAGTGGCTGCTCTGGGCAGCACGCAAATTGCCGCTCTGAGCACCGAACAATGGGCAGCCGTTGAGACCCGTGATGTGGCCAAGCTCACCTCTGCGGCTTTGGCAGGCATGACCACCGACCAGGTGGTGGCCTTGACCACGGACCAATTGGTGGCTTTGTCGGGTGCACAAGTGGGCAGTTTGAGCACCGACCAAGTGGTGGCCTTGACCACTGATCAATTCGTCGCGCTGACCACGGCTCAAGCCGCCGGTTTGACCTCGGCCCAAGCCAAGGCCTTGACCACCGATCAGTTGGTGGCCATGGAAACCCGTGACTTGTCCAAGCTGACCTCTGCGGCTGTCAATGCGTTGAGCGCTTCCCAAGTGGTGGCCATCACCACGGATCAGTTGCAAGCCATGTCGGTGGCCCAGATGGGCAATTTGGGCACCACCCAAGTGGCCGCCATGACCACCGACCAAGTGGTGGCTTTGACATCGGCTCAAGTGGCCAGTTTGGGCAGCACGCAATTGGCGGCCCTCACCACCGACCAATTGGTCAAGATGGAAACCGCTGACGTGGCCAAGTTGAGCAGTGCAGCCATCAACGGTTTGACATCTGACCAAGTCAAAGCCATGACCACCGATCAAACGGTGGCCTTGACGGCGACGCAGTTGGCCAACATGGGCGCTGCACAAGCGGCTCAGCTCACCAATGATCAGTTGGTGGCCTTCACCACGACGCAGGTGGCCAGTTTGGGTTCCGCCCAGATCGCAGCCTTGACCACCGCCCAGTTGGTGGCCATGGAAACCCGCGATGTGGCGGTGGTCACGGCCAACGCACTCAGGGGCATGACGACCGCGCAAGCGACCGCATTGACCACTGATCAAGTGGTGGCACTGACCACGGCGCAGGTGAGCAATCTGAGCACGGCACAACTGGCTGCGTTGACGACGTTGCAGGTGGTGGCCTTGACCACCGCCCAAGCGGCGACCATCAGCGGTACCCAGGTTGCGGCCTTGTCCACCCGGCAATTTGAGGCCATGGAAACCCGTGACCTGGCCAGACTGAGTGCCTCGGCCGTGCCCTACATCACGACCGCACAGATGGCCGCATTGACCTCAGACCAGGCGGTGGCCTTGACCACCACCCAACTGGGTGCCTTGACCTCGGCGCAGCTCAAAGCGATGACCACAATGGACTTGCAGGCCATGACCACCACCCAAGTGGCGGCATTGTCAGCCACCCAAAAAGCGGGTTTGTCCACATTGCAGTTGTCGGCCCTGAACAGCTGATCGATGCCCCGATGACCACACCCTGAGACCTTCGCGGTCTCAGGGTGGCGGTTTTTTGTCAGCCAGGCGGCCAAGCTTTGCCGTTATTTGCGGGTGCAGCAAACACAAAGAAAGCCCAATTGATTTCTTAAGTGTTACTTTGGGCGCATTCAGAGCAGTCTGAATGGCAACGGCATCAACTGGTGTGCAAATTGCTTGCCAATGGCGCAAATCTCTTCCAATTTGCCCATGAATGCCCGAATTCCTGCATTTGACCCTGCCGAAAAGCCGGTAGCGCCTGAACTTTCCAGCCAAGCCGCCGCCTGGTTGGCGCAAGCCCAGCAAGCCCAAATGAGTTTGGGCCAACTGTTCGAGTGCGCCGAGCAGTTGCAATCGGCCGGTCAGCAGGCACTCGTTTTGCAACTGTATGAGGTCTGGTTGGCCCACACCCAGGACCCCAACAAACACATGGCTTTGTTCAACCATGGGTCCATGTTGCAAAGCTTGGGCATGAGCGCCCAGGCGCAGGCGGCTTACCAGCAATGTGTGGCATCTGCCCCCCGTTTCGGCCAAGCCTATGTCAATCTGGGCTTGTTGTATGAAAAGCAAGGCTTGCGCGATCAAGCGATTGAAACCTGGTCCACCTTGGTGGGCATGCGCTTGCTCAAAGATGCACCCGCCAATGAGATGCTGGTGATGGCCCTCAATCACATTGGCCGGGTGCACGAGGACCAACGCCAATATGGCCTGGCCGAGCAGGCCATGGCGCAAAGCCTGGCCTTGAACCCCAAGCAAAAAGGGGTGATCCAGCATTGGGCCCACATTCGACAAAAGTCTTGCAAGTGGCCGGTGTTCAAACCATTGCCGGGCATATCGCCCCATGACATGTTGATGGCCACCTCACCTTTGGCGATGTTGGCGATGAGCGACGACCCGGTTCAGCAACTGCTGACCGCCCATGCGTTTGTCGAGCGCACTTACAGCTTCAGCCAAGAGCATTTGAGCAAAGGCCGTCAATACCGCCATGAGCGCTTGCGGATTGGCTATGTGTCGGGCGACTTGTGTGTGCATGCCGTGGGTTTGTTGCTGCCCGAGTTGTTGGAGAACCATGACCGCAGCAAATTTGAAATCTACGCCTATGACTTCAGCCCAGAGGATGGCACGCCACACCGCCAGCGTTTGAAAAACGCGTTCAACCACTGGCACAGCATCCACGGCATGAAAGACCGCGACGTGGCCGAGCGGATCATGGCCGACGAAATTGATATCTTGATTGACCTGCATGGCTTGAGCGCAGGGGCACGACCCGGCATCTTTGCATTGCACCCGGCACCCACCCAAGGCACGTATTTGGGTTTCATTGGCACCACGGGCATGCCATGGTTCGATTTTGTGATCACCGATGCATATGCCTTGCCGACAGCCTTGGAGCCTTACTTCACCGAGCGGCCCTTGCATGTGGATGGCAGCTTCATCCCCATCAATGCGGATTCAGAGCCCCTGGTCCCGGTGCAGCGGGCCGAATTTGGCTTGCCCGAAGATGCCTTTGTGATGACGGCTTTTGGGAATGTGTACAAAATTAACCCAGAGATGTTTGCCTGTTGGATGCGGCTTCTGCGCCGCATCCCCCAAGCTATTTTGTGGCTGATGGACGACAACCCCCGCACCACCGAGTCGCTCAAGGCCGAGGCCCGCAAACACGGCATGGCCGCAGACCGACTGGTGTTCACCACCCGCAGCGCGCACAGCCAATACCGCGCCAAGTTGGCTTTGTCGGATGTGTTTTTGGACAGCCACCCTTACAACTGCGGATCGACCACCCGCGATGTGCTCAATGCCGGGGTGCCGCTGATCACTTTGAGCGGCAAAACCATGGTGTCGCGCATGGGGGGCAGCATTTTGACCGCCTTGAACCTGACCCAATGGATTGCCCATGATGTGCAAGCCTATGAAGACAAGGTGGTGGCCCTGTCGCAAGACAGGGACCAATTGGCCTTGGTCAAAAAAGACCTGCGCACACGCATTGCCCAGGCGCACCAACAGACCAAACGATTGACCCGTTCCATCGAAAAAGGCTTGTTGGCCTTTCACCGACAAAACCAAGAGCGCGAGCTGTGAGAGGGCATTGATGAACACGCCAAACAAACCGATGGCCTTGCGGGTGGAGGGTTGGCGAGGTGTCAGCCATTCTTATGCCTTGGTCAATCAATTTCAAATATTGGCCTTTTTGAAACACGGATTGGCCCGCGTTCAGCATGTGGACATGCCCTTCATCATGGCCCATTGGGGTGCAGGGCAAAACTCGGCGGGATTCACCGAGTCCGATCAAAGCCTGCTGGCCGATTTGTCTACCCCCGTGATGGCGAAAGCGGTGTACCGGATTTTTGCCCCATTGGAGTTGGTGGCCCATGCCAGTTTGCCCACCGTGACTTTTGTGGTGACCGAATTTGGCTTGGACACCGATCGGCACCCTGCGGCGTTTGCCAACGAATATGCGGCGCGGGGAGGGCGGATCCACACCCCCAGCCAGTGGAGCAAGCAGCGCTTATTGGCCAATGGGGTGCCAGAAGCCATCATCCATGTGGTGCCGCATGCCGCCGATGAACAGTATTTCCACCCTTTGGATGCCCAAGGCATTGCCTTGAACCGCCAAAACTTAGGCCTGGACGAGGACGATGTGGTGCTGCTCAATGTGGGAACCCACCATTGGAACAAGGGCCTGGACGTGCTGCTCAAGTCGTTTGCACAGGCCAGGCAGACCAATCGACGGCTCAAGTTGGTTCTCAAGGACCAGCGGTCCACGTATTTGATGAATTCAGAGTCGTATGTGCACCAGGTGCTCAACGAAATGGGCGTGTCGGACAACGAACTGATGGCATCCATCCGATTGATCTCGGGCCATTTGAATTTGGCCCAACTCAATGCCTTGTACAACGCAGCCGATGCGTATGTCACCCCGTACCGGGCCGAGGGCTTTAATTTGCCGGCCCTAGAGGCCCAATCCTGTGGCACGCCGGTGGTGGCCACGCGCGGCGGGGCCACCGATGACTTTTTGAATGGCGACCGATACCACCCGATTGGCGGGGTGCTGATTGAAAACGCAAGCCTCAAAGAGCATTTGACCCTCAATGCCTATGTCGAACCCGATGGCGAGCATCTGGTCGACGTGCTGACAAAAATGGGGCGCAAAAAAGCCATGACCCAAGCCTTGCCGCGGCTCAGTTGGGCCGATGTGGGTCGGCAGTTGCTGGCCATTGTTTGAGGCAGATTCCATGTCCACATTCATCATTTATTGCGACGGCGGCATTGGCAACCGGATCAATGCCTTGTTATCTGGCTTGGCGGTAGCCCGGCACTTCAATTTGCCCTATCAGGTGCATTGGCCGGTGAACAATTGGTGTGCTGCTGCTTATGAAGACATATTCAGCAAACCCGAACCCATCAGCCTTTTGTCGTTGAAGGACTTGCAAGGGCAAATGGGCGATGCGCTCATGCTGCTGCACGACGCAATCGCATCCCAGGCTTTGGCCTGTGAATTTGGATCGGCTTATGCCTACCAATCGTTGGCCGACTTTGAACAAAAAGCACTGGGCCAAGGCCGAAGGATCTTCTTTTATCCCGCCTTGATGCCAGATTGGGTGCCCATGCCCGCCATCCATGACGTGCTGCGCAGTTTGGATTTTTCAGAGCCCATCCGCCAAGAGGCCATGGGCTTTATGCGCGATGTGATGAAAGGGCCGTTTCATGGCATCCATTTGCGCCGCACGGACTTGACCGTGGGCTTGACCGATTTAGAGGTCCAGCAATTGGCCATGCAATACAAAGATGCCCGCTTTTATGTCTGCTCTGACGACCCCATGGCCGAAGCCTTGGCCAGTGCCCATCCGCATGTGCATTGCCGGCCCAAAAAACACCATGTGGAGAAGCGAACCTCGGGTGAATGGACACAGACCTGCGCAGACGACGATGGCCGCATTTACAACGGCAACATCCAGCGCGGGCGGGAGTCGGTGATTGAGGCCACGATCGACATGTTGATCTTGGCGCAGTCGCAAATTGTGGGTTTTTCGGGGTCCACCTTTCAGCGCATGGCCCGGTTGATTGGCGATGTTCACCCCTTGCTGCCCTGGGACAGGCCTGCAGCCTTGGCCTTTGCCAGTGGCCAAGAGGTCAAGCGGCAATTGCAAGCCCGCGTCATGCCATTGGGCCACTTGCTGCAGATCTGCCACCAGGTGGGAATGGCCGGTCGGGTGGACCAAGCGATAGAGCTGTTGCAAGAGGGCAGCAAGTATTTTGTGGGCCCAGAACTGTGCACCTTGTTGCACAACTTGGCCGTGTTTCACTTGAACCAAGGTCAGGCGCAAATGGCCCGGGTTCACCTCCAACATCTGCTGGCGCAAGAGACTGGGAGGGCTTCCTCTTGGTTGCACTTGGCTTATGCAGATTTATTGGTCAACGATATGCCGCAAGCCAGCGAATCCATGCGCAGGTTCGCCGCTTGTGGTCAAGGGAATGCCAGTCAAGCCGATCAAGCATTGATGGACTTTTTAAAGCCCCGTGTGCCCGTTTGATAAACCCCATTGAAAGTACCCCATGAACACCAGCACCTTTGCACCCACGGCAACCACTGCGCTTGAAGATTTTGACTTTGGCGAAGACCTGACCGCTTTGCACATGTATCACTTGATTGGCAAACACAACCCCATGATTTTGGAAATTGGGGCCAATTGTGGGCAATCCACGGTGACTTTCATGGCGCAAATGCCCAATGCGACCGTGCATTGCTTTGAACCCGACCCACGGGCCATCGGTAAATTCAAGGCCATGATTCAACACCCCAATGTGCATTTGATTGAGGCTGCTGTGGGGGCCAATTCGGGTTTTGTGATGTTCAACCAAAGCTCGGGTGCAGAGCACATTGACCCGGCGGGCTGGGATCACTCTGGATCAATTCGCAAGCCCAAGACCCATTTGCAAGCCTTTCCAGGTGTGCGGTTCGAAAAGCAAATCCCGGTTCCTTTGATCCGCCTGGATGATTGGACCCAAGAACATCAAATTGGTGAAGTCGACTTCATCTGGGCCGATGTCCAAGGCGCTGAAAGCGATTTGATTTTGGGCGCGCAAGAGACCTTGCGCAGAACCCATTACTTCTACACCGAGTTCAATGATGATGAGCAGTATGAAGGCCAAATCAACTTTGACACGCTCAATGGCTTGATGATGAGTTTGGGATTTGGCTTGTTGCACAAGTACCCCAACGACGCATTGTTTGTGCGCAACTGATGCGCCCGCTCACAAAGCCAATACTTCGGTATTGGTTTTGCGGGCGTAGTAATTGTCATCTTGCAGGTAAACGCTTTTGGCAGGTTCAGGAATGCTTTTGAACACAGCCAGGCGGTTGAAGTCATGGGTCAACTGGTACATGGCTTGACCGCTTTGGACGAATTCCCAAACAGCTTGGGTGAATATCACCGGACCGGTGAATGAAACAACGGCATGCAAAACGTTGTTGAATTTTTTGTTGGCATAGAACGGGGCGTTCTCGGCGATCAAATCAATCACGCGCTGCAAAATGGGATGGCCAGGGCGAAATGCCAGCAGCCACTGCAAGGCGATGTTTTCAGGGCAAACCAGCAGATCTTCCACATAGTTCTTTTGGGCAAAAAAAGCGCCACAAGGCCATTGTTCTTGCCAGCTGAAATTGCCCAGGATGTTTTCTTCAAATGAAACCATTTCACCGACATGATCGGGAATGGAGTTCATATTGAATTTGATCTCGGAATCAATGTCCAAATAAACGCCGCCATGTGTGCTGAGCACGCAGTAACGCCATATATCTGCCTTTGACGGACCAAACTTTGTGCCTTGGTAGACCTTGTAAATGGGATGGTTCGACCAATGGCTGAGCATGAACTCATTCATGGCATCGTCATCAAAAAATTGGAAGTCAAATTCAGGGTGTAGTTGCCTGAAAACTTCTATGCGCTGCGCGTGGGCCGAGTCAAAAATAGAAGTTTTGTATGTTTGATAGAAACGTTTGGGAATCACGGATGGTTTATCCGTGGCCACACTGGCTGGTGTGTAGATGTATTTGATGTCAACCAGTTCAGCAGCTGTGCTCATGGTGCGAAGCGCTTATTGCGCCCGTTTTTGATCAACCATGGCATTGACCATTTGATTCAATGAGTGCACTTCCGCCACCAATTCGGGGGTGTCGGGGTGGTGCTGCAAGCCCAAGGTCAATACATTCAGTGCTGCCTCGTATTCCATGCGTTGCTTGAGGGCATGGACCAACACCTTGTAGGTGAGGGCATCTGTGCGTTGCTCGCGAATGGCCAACAACATCAACAGGTGCTCGATGACCATTTCCCAGTCTTCCCGGATGGCGGCCAACAGGCCGCAGATGGCCAGCATGTCTTCGCTTTCAGGGTAGATGGCCATGCCGGCATCGCCCAAGGCTTGGGCCAATGGGTGATGCTCGGGCTTGCCCAATAAAACCTGAATGGTTTCGCGAATTTCTTTGGGCTCAAAACGTTTGATCAAACCCTGTTGAAAAAACTGGATTGAAAACTGCTGGTCAAGCATCTGTTGGTACAAGGACATGGTTCACTCCATCCATTGACAGGCAAAATGCCCGTCTTTCAGCCTGACAAGCAATTAGCATTCCAGTGTGTGTGGCAAACATTGGCATGCTTGCCGCCTTGAAAAGTTAACCTAATCATTAAACGGCGATGGGGGTGGCAAGCCCTCCGACAAAAATTGCCGCTTTTGCACACACATTGCCGCTGAACCGGGGTGGCAATGGCGGCAAGCCAGTGGCAAAGAGGCAAATATGCGCCGTATCAAAAGGCGAAGGCTTGCCAATTCGTCAAAGAGTCGACATTTGAAATGGAAATTCCAACCACGCGCTGCCCGGGCGATGAATTGTTGAGAATAAAAATAAAAACAACCGTAAAGTATTTATAAAAAAATAGATTGAGTGATTAAAAATTAAATTCAACGTGATTTGGGTACTGAAAAGTTTATTTGTGCAGGCTTGCAAAACCTGGCATTGAGCTTGCTTGATAGGGTGCATGGCCCCAGGCCAATGTGCAAGCAATCTTAACTTTCATCAGGAGTAAGCCATGACTGTATTGGCCCAGGAAATCATCACCAGTGCTCAAGTGGGTCGCATGTTGAGCGACCGCGAAGTTTCACGCTTCAAGCCCGCAGAAATTCGCGAGGCGATTCAAACCTTGGTCACCGAAGGCAAGGACGGCTTGGCCATCGCCTTGGGCGATGCAGGCTTGAGCTTGTATCCCGACAGTGAAGACATTTTGGCCATCACCGGCTTGTTGGCTTTGATGCGCCAAGAGTGGTCTTTGGCCGTTGAGTTGATGGACCAGTTGCGCGATGTTCAACAAGACAAAACACCCCCTTTCACTTTTGTGATGTTGGTGCGCGCCCTGCGTTGCAACCTCGACCCCGTGCGTGCACTGGAAGTGGTCAACGAAGGTTTGGCCAAGTACCCAGACCAAGTCGAACTGGCAGCCGAGAAGCTGATCTTGAAAGATTTCAGCACCGCTTCCAGCGCCCAAGAATCCTCAGAACATTGACAAGATCTTTCCGTGCAGGGCATGGTGATGACCATGACCGCGCCGAAAAACCAAATCAGACTTAAAGAACCAAGTAAATCGTCCAGGTGCATGCGAATCGAATTGCTAGCAGTAGGCACAGGACTTGCATAACACCTTGAAAGATTGACTGAAGTAAGTCAGGAGAAACCAAAATGGCAGTGATCAATACCAACGTCAAAGCATTGTTTTCGCAGGCGGCGCTCAAATTGACCGAGCGCAGTCAGCAAGTATCAATGCAGCAGTTGTCGACCGGCAAGCGCATCAATTCGTCACGCGATGATGCAGCGGGTATGGCCATTGCCACGCGGATGACCCAACAAATACGCAGCTTGAACCAAGCGGTGCGCAATGCGGGTGACGCCATCACGCTGATTCAAACGGCTGAAGGCGCGACCAGCGAAATCACCGACATGATGCAGCGCATGCGTGAGTTGGCGATTCAGGCCTCCAACGACACCAACAACAATGAACAGCGCAGCTATTTGGACCTGGAATTCCAGCAGCTCAAAAAGCAAATTGTTCAAATTGCCAACAACACAGAGTGGAACGGATTCCCTGTGCTCAATGGCAGCACGGGTGAGCGAGTGGGCATTCGCCCGGTGTACAAAACCACATCCGAACCAGCGGTGACCACCGCCTTGTCGGTCATCGCCGGCGAGCCGACTTCCAACTCCGTCAGCATTGGAACCTTGGGTACCACTGAGAGCAACCAAGTCACATTCAATGCCATGAACCCCGGTGAAACCGTGGTCATGGGTGGGTTGAAATACACCACCGATGTCTCCAACAGCGCTGGTGAAGTGGCGGAGGCATTCTCTAACCTGAAATTGCCCGAAGCACCCACGGTAGATGGTGGTGACGTGACCTTCAAGGCCTTGAAAGCGGGCCAGGTGGTGACCCTGAATGGCTTGTCCTTCACCGCCAGCATGGATTTGCTGGCCGATCAAGTGGCGCATGCGTTTGAAAATTTAACCGACCTGTCAACCACAGGTCCCATGACATCCGTCGGCAGTTACACGGGCATCTTGGACGGAACCACCGGCGCAGTGAGCACGGTGGCTGGCGAAGGTGCCAAGTTGTTGAACGTGGCGACCGTGGTTGCGCCTGACACAAGCGCCGTACCTGGTATTGCCGGTTCGGTGATGCCAGAGTCCCCAACCGTTGTGACCGTCAATACCGGCGGTGCGGGCAATGACGAAGAGTCCACGGTGACCTTCAAGGACTTGAAAAAAGGCCAATCGATCACGGTGGCTGGATTGACGGTCCGGGCCAAAGCGGATTTGGCTGCATCCGATGTGGCGACTGCGTTCGCAAGTTTGAGCGACGATCCGGATGACTATCCGTTGGCAGACACCACTGAAATCGCTTTCAGCGGCCAGTTGGTGGGGTTCACCAGTGGCGCAGTTTCTGGCGATGATGTGGCTTTCACCTCGATTGCCACCAACGTCAATGTGACGGACATTGAAATTTCTTTGGATTCCACCATCGAGAGCCCCATACTGACCGGGACCAAGGGGAAGTTTTCCGGCATTTTGTCGGGCTTTAGCACCGGTCCTTCGAATGGCAGCACCGTGGTGTTCAAAAGTTCCAGCAACTTTGTCAACGTTTCAGATTTGACCAACAGCGGTACAGCCTTGGCACCAGCGGTGAAAACAGTTGACGGTGCAGGCGGCGGCGGTGTGACCTTGGGTGGCTTGGGCAGTTTTGCCAAGGCCGGTACCTTGAAGGTCATCGCAGCAGATCCTTCCGACACCACCAACTACCCGGACGGTGTCAAGAGCGCCACCTTTACCTTGGAAGACGGCCAAATTCTGCGCTTGTTTGACAAGGCCAACAATGTCACTGGCTTGGTCACCATCGCCGACGGTGTGGTCACGCTGGACAAAACCAAACTCGACCGCGCAGGCTTTAGCTTGCTCAGTGGTGACAACGTCACCATCAACCAAGTCGATGGTGGCGGCGCAGCCGCAGGATTGATCGAGGACGAGGTGGTTGGCTTGCAAATCAATCGCCAACTCAGCAAGCTCGAGACCATGTACGCCAGCGATGCCATCATCAATGGCATCCCCATCGGCGCATCGCGTTTGGTCGATGACCAACTGTCGCCGCAAAACTCGGGCAATCAAATTGCCAGTGCGATTGCCAAAGCCGCAGCCATCAACTCCAAGACCGATGCCACTGGCGTGTTTGCCACGGTCAACCCCACCATCATGACCGGTGCGGCCATGTCGGGCACGGGTTCAGTCAAGGGCACGGTCAACATCAATGGCTTCACCACGCCGTGGATCCAAACCGAGTTGGACAACTCGCGTTCTTCGCGCATCGCCGTGGTCAATGCCATCAACTTCATATCGGCCCAAACCGGTGTGCGGGCGGTCGATTCGCTGACCGACAACAAGGGCATCAGCCTGGTGGCCGATGACGGACGCAATATTGAAATTGTGTTCAACACCCAAAACTCCGATTCAGACTTCTCTCGCTTGACGGGCTTGAAGCAAGGCGTGCAGTCGGGCACTTACTCTTTGGAGAGTGCCGTGGAAACCCCCATCACGGTGACCACCGCCACCAACGGAAAAATTTCCCGCGCTGGTTTGGAATTGGCCGACTACAACAGCCAAACGCTGAGCACGGTCAACACCAAAACCCGTGCCGAAGTGACCAAGGTTTCAGAGATCAAATCCCTGGGCATTGGTGACCTGAAGATCAATGGCGTGGCCATCCGCGCGGCTTCCCCGGCAGACGACACGCTCTCGAGCGTCACCGCCAAAACCAGCTCTCGGGTTGCCGGTGCCATCGCCACGGCGGCGGCCATCAATGCCAGCACCGAACTCACCGGGGTCACGGCCAAGGCCATCCCGGTCAAGGTAGAGGGCAGCGTCACCAACCGTGACTATCCGCTGGTGAACGGTACCTATTCTTTGTTCATCAACGGGCAAAACGTGCCTGTGGCCATGACCACCACCCAAACCGATTCACAGCGCCGCGAGGCCGTGATCGCTGCGATTCACCAAAATGCAGGTTTGACCGGTGTGGATGGTGTGGACAACGGGGCAGGCGGTATCACCCTGACCGCCGTCGATGGCCGCAACGTCTCCATTTGGTTCGACAGCGACGAAGTCAATGCAGGCAGCTTTGGCCTGGGCTATGGCACCCCCACCAACACACCCCCAGGTGTGACGGGTATCGCCGGTGCCACCGTCGAATCGACCGAGGCCTACACCGCATATGCCTCAATCGCATTGGAATCGACCAAGGCGATCAAGGTGGAGCCGGGTGACAACGGATTCACCAGCGACGGCGACTTTGTCAACCTGGGCTTCTCAGAAGGCACATTCGGTGGCGAGGTTGACCAAGCCACCAGCAAAATGTCGCCGCCGCGCACCGGTCGTTTGGCTTTCCAAATTGGTGCCAACGAAGGTCAAAAGATCACCATCGACCTGGCCGACTTTGGCAAGGGTGGCCCGATCACCGGTGAGATCACCTGGGATGCCGACATGGATCCCTTGCCCCCTGGCTCATCGGTTCCTGACCCGGTGCAAGGTGGCCCCAATTTGATGGGCAAGCCTTTGACCCGCACCTTCATCAGCTCCAGCGAAGCGGCACAAGACGTGCTCAAGAAGTTGGATGTGGCGATGGACAAGGTCAACCAAACCCGTGCCACCATGGGTGCGGTGATGAACCGCCTGGACCATGTGGTCAACAACCTGACCAATGTGTCGATGAATTTGTCGGGCTCTCGCAGCCAGATCGAGGATGCGGACTACGCCTCGGCCAGTACCGAACTGGCCAAGACGCAAATCATGCAACAAGCTGCCACGGCGGTGCTGGCGCAGGCCAACACCAGCCAACAATCGGTTCTGAAACTGTTGCAGGGTTAAGCGTTATCCTCTGACGGGTAAAGCAACCATGCTTGGAGGATAAGCCGTGCCAGACAAGACCCCCGTCATGGGTGAGGGTGTGTATGTGAGCGGCCCCAATTGCTGGAAGTGTCATTACTTCGCAGTGAGTTGGGACCACACCAAACCCTATGCCTGCCGCTTGATGGGTTTCAAAAGCCGTGTCTTGCCGGCCATGGAGGTGTTGCGCACCGATGGCAACCCCTGCCTGGGATTCACCGAAAAGCGAAACCGTCCCAGCCCCAAGTTGGCAGCGGTGGCACCCGAGGTCAAGGCCTCTGACAAACCTGCCCTGGAGCGGCGCAAACCCTCATCCACGCAGATGTGGGAAGCCTGAGGGCTTTGTCGACACACCCGCCATGTCGGGTTTTCGTCTCGATCGCCAAAGACCAACACATTAGGTTTCATTTGGCCGGCGAAGTGAAATTAAAAGGGTTGCAATAGAAGCTGGCACACCCTTTGCATTACAGCCTTACCTTCATTACGGGCTGTTCAAAGTGAATGCTTCTTCTGTCAACGCCATTCAAGCCGTCTGGTTGGACCCCTTCAGTCCACTGGCCGATGCCGATCGCGCGCAGCTCGATGCCGCTGGCATCAGCCTGCAAACCGTTGCTACCTTGGGTGACTTGCATGTCGCTTTGCGACGGGCCCATGTGCTGATCATCCGTTTGGGTGACAACGCCGAATTGTTGGGCGAAGTGCAAACCTTGATCGGCCAATTGGGCCACCGCGTGCCTGTGATTTGCCGCGTGGAGCGTCGCCGCATGGAAGTGGCGGTGGACGCGATGCGTTTGGGGGCCTTGCATGTGCTGCCCGCTGACGAATGGAACACCCGCTTGTGGGCCGATGCCGTGACGGCCTTGCAAGTGACCGCCCAAGCCCCGCGCAGTTTTGTGTTTGTGGATCCGGTCAGCCAGCAGTTGTTGGCCTTGGCCCAGCGCGTGGCCCAAACCGAAGTGACCGCCTTGTTGGTGGGCCCTACCGGTGCCGGTAAAGAGGTGCTGGCCCGTGTGCTGCACGAAGCATCACCCCGCGCCAAAGGCCCGTTTGTCGCCCTCAACTGTGCGGCCTTGCCCGAGCATTTGATCGAAGACATGCTGTTTGGCCATGACAAAGGTGCCTTCACCGGTGCGCACAAAGAACACAAGGGCTTGTTTGAACAAGCCCACGGTGGCACGGTGTTTCTGGACGAGATTGGCGAAATGCCCATCCACCTGCAAGCCAAGCTGCTGCGCGTGTTGCAAGAAAAAAAGCTCAACCGCTTGGGCGGCGAAGCCACGATTGACCTGGATGTGCGCTTGATCGCCGCCACCAACAAAGACCTGCGCGCTGCCATCGATGCGCGCGAGTTTCGCGAAGACCTGTACTTTCGCATCAGCACCTTCCGGCTGCGCATTCAACCCTTGCGCGAGCGCCCAGGCGACATCTTGCCCTTGGTGGCGCAGTCCTTGGCACGCCACGCCAAAGGCGGTGTGCCTTTGTCGGTCGAGCCCGAAGCCCAAAACCAATTGCTGCAATACCCATGGCCAGGCAATGTGCGCGAGTTGGAAAACGTGGTTCAGCGGGCAGTGGTGTTGTGCACCGGCCGCACCATCACGCCATCTCACTTGATGTTTGATGAGGCCACTGCGCCAGATCAACACGCTTCCATGCCGCAGGCACATGCACAGCCGGTTGCAGCAGCGGTGGACATGTCCACGCCCTTGTTTGCGCCACCCAGCCCCACGCCCGAGGCCATGATGGCCCCAGCCTTTGGTGCATTTCAAAGTGCGGCCGCGCATGCCGTGGCCGATGTGGCCAGCGCCATGATGTCGGGTGCCACCGCCGCACAAACAGCAGCCAGCCCCACCTGGGCCATGCCCAGCCAGCCGGTCCCACCGATGGCCCATGCAAGCGCCAACCGTTTCAGCTCAGCCGACAACATCCAGTTGCCCTTGGATGGCCTGGACCTGCAACACGCGGTCAAGGTCAGCGAGCACCAAATGATTTTGTCCGCCATCCAAACCACCGAAAGCCGTGTCGAAGCGGCCCGCAAACTGGGCATCAGCCCGCGCACGTTGCGCTACAAGCTGGCGCAATTGCGTGAGCGTGGCATGCACTTGGCTTTTGCCGATTAAGGGGTGAACCGTGATTGATCGCACATCTGCTTCCAATGTCCAGTCGATGCTGGAGACCATCCGCGCCTATCAGGCACAGGCCAGTGGTCAGACCCAAAAGTCGGATGACACGGTCGCGCCCAAAGGCGTGCCCAGCTTCACCGATTCGGTCAAGAGCCTGATCGAAAAGGTCAATGACGCACAAACGCAGTCGACCCGTTTGCAAGAAGCCTATCAACGTGGCGACGATATTCCGCTGACCGATGTGGTGCTGGGCATGCAAAAGTCCTCGCTGTCCTTTGAGGCCACCTTGCAGGTGCGCAACAAAGTGGTCAAAGCTTATGAAGAAATCCTCAACATGCCGGTCTGAACTTAAGAGAATCCCATGGCAACAGCAGCAATGAACACCGCACTCACCGCGCCAGGCACCCCGCCTGCACCCGCCGGCAATGAGGCCAGCACCCCGAACCGCAGCAGCGAATCGGGCTTGGCCCCTGTGCGCAGCAGTGACATCACCCGCAGTGCGGCCAGCACGGCTTTGACCGATCCCATGGGCATGGTGCGCGACATGATGCGCCAACCCACGGTGCGCAAAGTGCTGCCACTGGCCGTGATTTTGTTGGTGGTGGCCGCTTTTGGTTTGGCCTCGCTGTCAATGAAAGCCCCGCCCTACCGACCCCTGACGATGATGCTGTCCGAGGCCGATAAGCAAGTGGCCCTGGAAGCCTTGAAAACCGCAGACTTCAAACCCGAGATCGATGTCAACACCGGCCAAATCACCGTGCCGGTGGCCCGCTTTCATGAAGCCAAGATGCTGATCGCCTCCAAGGGCTTGCCGCGCAATGAGCAGCAAGGCATTGAGGGCCTCAAAGACATGCCCGCCATGACCACCAGCCAGTTCATGGAGCAGGTGCGCTACAACAACGCGATGGAGCAAGAGCTGGCCCGCAGCATTTCGCAAATCGCTGGCATCAAAAGCGCCCGGGTGCATTTGGCTTCGCCCAAACAAAGCGTGTTTGTGCGCGACCGCGTGCCCACCAAAGCGTCGGTGGTCATCACCCGCGCACCCGGCCGTGCCGTGTCGGCGGCCAATGTGACCGCCATCATTCAGTTGGTGTCAGCCAGCGTGCCGTATTTGGCCCCTGAAAACGTGTCGGTGGTGGACAACTTTGGCACCTTGATGAATGAAATGCTGGTCGAGCAGCCCTTGGGCCTGACCTCTGCCCAGTTGCAGCAAAAACAGCAAATGGAAGACCTGTACCGCACCCGCTTGGTCCAGTTGCTCGCACCCATTGTGGGTGAGGCCAATGTCAGCGCTCAAGTGAGCATGACCTTGGACTTCAACCAAAACGAAATCACCACCGAAGATTTTGACCAGCGCAAAGAGGGCTCCAAAACCCGTTCGGAGTTGTATGTGGAAGACCGCAACACCTTCCGCGATGCGATTGGCATTCCTGGCTCGCTGAGCAACACACCGCCGGTGCCCAACATCAACCCGGCCGCTTCGGGGGACAACAACCCGGACCCGACCAAAGGTCAAACCGAAAAGGGTGTGCAAGTCACCGCCCGCAGCACCAAAAACTATGAGTTGGACCGTGCCGTGCGCCACACCAAAACCGCCATGGGCAATATCCAGCGCATTGGTGTGGGTGTGCTGATCAATGAGCGCCCGATTCCGGCTGGCATGAAGGTTGAAAAAACCCCTGAAGGCGGCACGCCCACCACCATTCCCTATACCCAAGAAGAGTTGGAGCGCTTGAACCAGTTGGTGCGTGGCGCAGTGGGCTTCAAAGAAGACCGTGGCGATGTGGTGACCGTGGTGGCCACCCGTTTCGAAACCCCGGTCGATCCCGATGCCGTGCCTTGGTACAAAGACGAAGCCTTGGCGGGCATGGCAAACAGCGCTGTGATTGCCTTGTTGTTCCTGTTGTTCTTGTTCCTGGTGGTGCGCCCCATGGTGCGCAAACTCACCACCCCCGACTTTGACCCATCTGCGATTGCTGCCGCAGCAGCCGATGCCGCAGCCCGCGAGGCCGCTGCCGGTGAGCGCCTCAAGGCCGAGCGCATCGCCATGGCCGTGGCCGAGGCAGCCGCCAAAGTGGTGCAGGAGAAAGCCGCAGCCGAGGCCGAGGCCGAGGCCAAGGCCAAAGAGCAAGCCGCCGCACTGGCCGCGGCCGAAGAGAAGGTGGCCGAGCTCAGTGCCAAAGTGGAAACCATGGACGAGCCGCCGCAAGAGATCGAGATCCAAGAGGGCGAGAGCCTGGAGGAGATCAAGGCCCGGATGTCCAGCCTCAAGCCCAAAAAGCCGACCATCTCTGCCGACATGCTCAACACCGCCAATACCTACGACGACAAAGTGGCCTTGATCCGGATGATTGTTTCGGACGACTCCACCCGCGTGGCGGGCGTGCTTAAAAACATGATTCAATCGTGATCCGATAAAGAGATAAGCAGGACTGCACCATGGCTGACGAAAAAAATCCCTTGGACAAAGCCAATTGGACGCCCAAGTTGCGTGCCGAGATGGAGGCCATGACCAGCACCCAGCGTGCCGCGGTGTTGATGCTCTTGCTCGGCGAGGATCAAGCGGCCAACATCATCAAATACCTCAGCCCCAAAGAAGTGCAAGCCTTGGGTGCGGCGATGGTGGCTGCCGCTGATTTGTCGCAAGAAGCGGTCAATGTGGTGCTCGATGAGTTTGTCGAGATGCTGAAAAACCAAACCAGCTTGAGTTTGGGCAATTCGGACTATGTGGAAAAAGTCATGCGCCGCGCGTTGGGTGACGACAAAGCCAATTCGGTGCTCAACCGCATCATGCCCGGACAAGGCACCAAAGGCCTGGACATTTTGAGTTGGATGGATGCGCGCGGCATTGCCGACATGATCCGCACCGAACACCCACAAGTCATCGCCATTATTTTGTCTTTGCTCGATGGCGTGGTGGCCGCAGAGGTGTTGATCTTCTTGCCCGCCGAGGTTCGCCCCGAGGTGATCCAGCGCGTGGCCACTTTGGACACCGTGCAACCCGCGGCCATGGCCGAGCTGGAATCGATCATGAAGCAGCAATTCTCCAAGAGTGCTTCACAGCAATCGTCGAGTTTTGGTGGTGTCATGGCAGCGGCCAAGATCATGAACTTGACCAAGACCGAGCTGGAGTCTTCCATCATGCAAGGTCTGGGCGACATTGACCCTGACTTGATGCTCAAGATCCAAGACCAAATGTTCACCTTTGAGAACCTGGCCACCGTGGACAACAAGGGCATTCAGGTGCTCATGCGGGCGGTGGAGCCCGATTTGCTGATGACCGCCCTCAAAGGGGCCAGCGAAGAGGTGGCCAATCGCTTCTACGACAACATGTCCGAGCGTGCCCGTGGCATGTTCAAAGACGACATGGAGGCCAAAGGCCCGGTGCGTTTGTCCGATGTGGAAGAGGCCCAAAAGAAAATCATGCGCCAGGCGCGCAAGCTGTCCGATTCGGGCGAGCTGATGCTGGGGGGCGCCGATTTTGTTTAAGCCCGACCCATTGGTGTCTGCCAAAGCTTGGCAAGGTGACCCCTTGTTCAGCCCGGCAACGCAAAACGCCGACTTTTTGTCGGCCGATTGGACATCTGTGCCCAAAGTGGGTTTTGAGCGGGTGGTGTTTCGCCAAACCGAGGAGCAGCCTTCGGCCCGCGTGTTTGACGACTCGGTGGGCTTTGAATTGGCCCACTTTGAGCGTCAACCAGGGATTGTGGTCAAACAGGCAGAAAAAGCATCCATGCCTTTGGCCGATGACCAAACCCCACCAGGTTCGGCGCAGGCCGGCGAAGTCGCTTCAGACTTGACAGCCCCTGGCGTGGGCCAAGACCAGCCCGTTTCAGATGATGTGCCCACCGATGGCCACATGGCCCAGGCCGATGCACGACCCGACAGCCTTGAAGCCAGCGATGCAGCAGCAGCGCCACAAACCCCAGACCCAGCCGATGCCCAAGCAGCCCAGGTGGACCCGCAAGCCATGGCGCAGTTGCGCGAGCAGGCCTTCCAAGAAGGTTTGGCCCAAGGCCTGGCGCAAGGCCGCCAAGAAGGCCATGCCCAGGGTGTGGCCGAGGGCGAGGCCCTGGGGCGCGCCCAAGGCGAGGCTGCCGGTGAAGAACGGGGCATTGCATTGGGTTTGCAACAAGCCGAGCAAGCCCAAGAGCCCCAGATGCAGGCCTTGCGCGAACAAATGCAAGCCCAACTGGACCCTGAACTGGCTTTGCTCAAAGAGGTGACCCAACGGGTGCAAGCCTTGGTGGAAAAACCAGACAGTTTTTACGAGCCCCTCAAGCGACTGGCTTTGCATTTGGCCGAGCAATTGGTGTTGGCCGAGTTGACCGTGTCAGGCAATGCCATCGAGCGGTTGGTGCAACGCTGCCTGGATGAGTTGGACTTGCACGGCCAAGGTTTGGTCACGATTGAACTCAACCCGCAAGACAAAGCCCGCTTGGAAGAAAAAGCCGGTGAGATGATGAAAAACATCCACCTGCAAGCGATGCCCCAACTCAAGCCGGGCAGTGTGCGTGTATTGGCCAATGACACCCAGGTTGAAGACCTGGTGCAAACCCGTTTGCAGGCCCTGGCCCACAGTTTGTTGGGCCAACCGGAGGCATGGCGAGAGCAATCGTCATTCTTCAACCAGCCCTTGTCGCAACGCGACAGCGAAGTGACCGATGCCGATCCGCGCCAAGTGGTGGACCCGAGACAAGTGGTCGATGCCCGCAAGCTGGGGGACATCGAACATGGTTGATTTTTTCAACGTGGTGTTGCGTGCTTTGATGTGCGTGGCATTCATTGTGTGGGTGGTGCGCCCCATGCTGATGACCTTGAGCCGAAAAGAATTTGATCAAGCCGAGATCGAAGAGGCGGCTCAAATGGCCATTGCCTCTGCCTTTCAGGCTTATGGCAACAACAACGCCAACAATTACTACGACAACCCGCAGTTGGCGGTTTTCATGGCGCAAAACCCAGGTTTGCCCATTCCGACTGAAGCAGAGATAGCGCAGCGCCAGCAAGCCGAACTCGAAAAAGCCCAGGCCGATGAAGCCGCTGCACAAGAAGCGGCCAACCAGCCCAAGGAAGAAGCACAAACCGATGCAGATGCCACAGTGGCCGCAGCCCCAGCCGATGGCGAAGTGGCCGCTGGGGTGGCCACAGAACCAGGTGCCGATGCAGCACCATCGGTGGCGGATGGATCCGAATCGGTGGCCAGCCAAGGTGAAGTTACCGATGGCGAGGAAGAGGGCGAGGGTGAAACCCTGGAGCAAATGCGCGAGCGCATCAAGCTCGAGAAAAAGCAAAAGAAACCCACCATCCCGCCTGAGTTGCTGCAAAACGCCAACAGCTATGAAGACCAGTTGATGGTGGTGCGCATGATCGTGGACCAAGAGCAAAGCCGGGTGGCATCGGTCATCCGCAACATGATCCAGGTGAAATGATGGCCCGCATCATTGACTTTGACACCGAGGTGACGCGCTGCATGGGCCAACTGCGTGCACCCGAGCCCGAGCGCAGCGGCACGTTGGTGCGCTTGGTGGGCTTGACCTTGGAGACCCGCGGCATCATGGCCCCCTTGGGGGCTTGCTGTGAGGTGATCGGTCGCCATGGCCACCGGGTCGAGGCCGAGGTGGTCGGCTTCAACGACAAAACCTTGTTTTTGATGCCCTTCAACGAACCCACCGGTGTCGGCCCTGGCGATGTGGTGCGGGTGCTCAGCCACTCGTCCAATGTCAAGCTGGGTTCTGCCTTGTTGGGTCGGGTGATCGATGGCCGCGGTGAACCGCTCGATGGCCTGCCAGCGCCTGAATGCCACGACACCTTGAGTTTGCTGGGCCGCCCGCTCAACCCAATGGAGCGCGGGCCGATTGACAAAGTGCTCGACGTGGGCGTGAAGGCCATCAACGGCGTGCTCACCATGGGGCGCGGTCAGCGCATCGGTTTGGTCGCAGGCTCTGGCGTGGGCAAAAGCGTTTTGTTGGGCATGCTCACCCGCTTTACCAAGGCCGATGTGGTGGTGATTGGTTTGATTGGTGAGCGCGGCCGCGAGGTGCAGGCTTTCATCAGCGAGTCGCTGGGCAAAGAGGGCTTGGCCAAATCGGTGGTGGTGGCGTCTCCCGCCAATGTGTCACCGGTGATGCGGCTCAAAGCCACCCACATGACCCATGTGATCGCTGAATATTTCCGCGACCAAGGCCTCAATGTGTTGATGTTGGTCGACAGCTTGACCCGGGTGGCCCATGCCCAACGGGAAATTGGCTTGGCCATTGGGGAGCCGCCCACCGCCAAAGGTTATCCGCCTTCGGTGTTTGCTTTATTGCCCAATTTGATCGAGCGCGCGGGCGTGGGTCGCCACGGTGTGGGCTCCATCACGGCCATTTACACCGTGCTGGCCGAAGGCGATGATGCGTCCGACCCGATTGTGGACATTGCCCGCGCCTCTTTGGACGGGCAGGTGATGCTGTCGCGCAAACTCGCCGATGCCGCGCATTACCCAGCGATTGACCTGACGGGATCGATTTCCCGGATCATGCAAAGCTTGCTCGACAGCCATGATTTGAAGCAAGCCAACCGTTTTCGGCGCATGTGGTCTTTGTACCAACAAAATTTGGACCTGATCCAGGTGGGTGCTTACGAGCGTGGCACCAACCCCGAGTTGGACGATGCCATTCGCCTGCATGACCGCATGGTGGCTTTTTTGCAGCAAGATATGCACATTGACCAAGACTATGAAAGCACGCGTGCAGAACTGCGCGCCTTACTCGACACATGAAAGCCCGCGCCGCCTGGCCCTTGTTGGCCCAAAAAGCTGAAGATGCCGTCAATGCCATTCGGGTGGAGTTGGTGGCCTCGCGCAAACGCATTGAGCATTTGCAAGTCAGCCGCGCCCGCATGCAAAACCTCTATGAGGATTACAAACGCCGCGCCACCCAGGCCCAAGAAAAATTGCACACCATGGTGGAGACGACCAGCTATCGCCACTACATGTTGCAACTGCAAGAACTGGTGCAGCGGGTGGACAAGGATTTACAAGTCGCGTTTCACGACCAGCAACAGATCAAAGACAAATTGCTCAAGGCCGAACAGCACCTGATGCGCATGCAGTCTTTGGTCGAGCGCGACTTGGATGCGGTGCGCAAGCACAACCGGGTGCAAGATCAAAAACAAATGGACGCTTTGGGGCTGACGCTGTTCAACCTGCGTTCGTGACCCAACCTGCTTGGAGCCAGTGCCAATGGTGCGGCTTGAAGGCCCAGGGGATCATCTGACCTGGGGTGTGCACAGGCAATACATCGGCGGTGAGGTGGTCCAGCCACTCACCCTCAGCGCCGATGCGGGCCAACAGGTGTTGGGCCCATGCGCCCTGAGCGAACGGGCGTTGGTCGTGCAACACACCAGCGGTGGTGCGCTCGAATGCGAGCGTGAGCGCCGCTGAGATGGGGGGCGGATTGGGCCGCACCCGGCCAGAGTAAGCGTCGTGCACGCTGCCCCAGGGGTGGGCGCGCAAGTCGTGGTGCAGTTGGCGCAAGCGTGCTTGTGCGGCTTCGGTGTCGCCGAGTCGGTAGCGCAGTTGTCCGAGCAGGTTGTCAAACCAAACGCAGGCGTGTGGGTGTTGTGCCAACAAGCCCGGCAAATCGGCCATGGCATCTTGTCGGTGGTAGTGCAGGGTCACGCCATGCTGGCGCAAATGTCGGCCGTGGCGGGCGCGAAACCACAGGCCTGCCAGCGGGTCGATGTCGTAGGCATCGATGCGTTCAAAGCGCTGCAGCCAAGCGCTGGGCATCATCCAACCCGCACTGGCACCGATCAGCAGCAAGTGCTGGCGCTGGGGGTTCACTTGGCTGAGGAAATCGGCCAGGGCTTTGACCGTGGGTTGCCAGCGCTGGCGCGACTGGTGGGCATGCAGGTGCCAGTTCAGGCCGCCGGTGCCGCCGGCATGCCAGGCCTCACTCAGCCAAGACCACCAAGCCGTGCGCGGCTCAGCGGGCACACACCGCCTTCATGATCTGGGTCATGGGTGTACCCGGTGGCACGGCCATCCAGTCTTGCAACACGCCCTCGCTGACCAATACCTCGCCGCTGAGTTTGGGGCCGCTGTGAAAAGACACGGTCAGGGCCCGCACCCGCTTGTCTTTGCAATCAAATTCCATTTGCGCGCGGGTGGATTTGAAGCTTTGCCCTTGTTTGTTCTTTTGTGGATCGCGGTAATCGAGCATGGTCCATGCGCGGTGTCTATCACCTTGGTGCTCAATGGTCGAGGCATCGTAGTAATAAATGCCCAAATCATGCAGACCGGCCGAGGTCCAGTTGACCGCGAAGGCATTCATGCCAACGAGCCAGCAAGCCAATAGCAACAGGTTTCTGGAACGGATCATGCTTAGATGATAACGCTGGACCCGACGTGTCAAAAATTTGGCATGCGAGTTGAATCATTTGGTATTCATCACAAACCTTTTTCCTGGACACATACACATGCAAGCCACCGATTGGTTTCAATATGCCTTCAGTGCCCTGGTGGTGCTCGCCACTTTGGGCGGGGTGTTGTGGGTGCTGGTGCGCCGCAAAAACGCATTCGCCCCGAACTCAGAGGGTCGAAAAATAAAGCTGGTCGAAACCATGCCTTTGAGCCTCAAGCACAAGTTGATGCTGGTTCAAGTGGACAACCAAATGGTTTTGCTCAGCGTCAACGCACAAGACATCAGCACCTTGCACGCTTGGCAACCCCAAGCAGACCCTGCCAACCCAACTGCCTTGCCCACACCACCGGCCAATGATTTTCGCTCGGTGATGCAGTCCAACCTGTGAGATCAGCATGCGCCGACACACCCTGATTTCCATTCTCTTGCTGGCCGGCTTGTTGTTGCTGGCCCCTTGGGCACAAGCCCAAGGCATTCCCATGCTCAACGTCAGCAATGCCAAAGGCGGTCAGCAATACAGCCTGACGCTGCAATTGCTGGCCTTGATGACCACCTTGACGCTGTTGCCGTCGATGTTGTTGATGATGACGTCCTTTGTGCGCATCATCATTGTGTTGTCCTTGCTGCGCCAAGCATTGGGTACTGGCCAGACCCCACCCAATATGGTGTTGGTGGGTTTGGCGCTGTTCTTGACCCTGTTCATCATGTCGCCGGTGTTTGACAACATTTACCAAAACGCCTTGCTGCCTTATATGAATGCCAGCATGCCGTTTGAAAAAGCCTTGGCCTTGGCCGAAGCCCCGGTGCGTGAATTCATGATGCAGCAAACGCGCGAAGATGACATCACGATGTTCATGCAAATTGCCCAGAAAAAAGACATCGCCAGCGCGGCCGACGTGCCCTTCACCACCTTGATGCCGGCTTTCATCACCTCTGAACTGAAAAGCGCATTCACCATTGGGTTCATGATTTACATCCCATTTGTGGTGATCGATTTGATCGTGGCCAGCGTGCTGATGTCGATGGGCATGATGATGCTCTCGCCCATGATCATCTCCATGCCTTTCAAACTGATGTTGTTTGTGTTGGTCGATGGCTGGACCTTGTTGATGGGTTCATTGGCATCGAGTTTTGTCTTTAAATAAGGAAGTCACCATGTTGGACACTGCACTGGTTGTGGATTTGGGTCGCCAAGCCCTGTGGATGACCATGCTCATTTCAGCCCCCATTTTGGGGATTGGTCTGATCGTGGGTTTGACGGTGGGCGTGTTTCAAGCGGCCACATCGATCAACGAACAAACCCTGAGCTTTATTCCGAAACTGGTGGCCTTGGGCGTGACCCTGGCATTGGCCGGTGGTTGGATGATCAACACCATGGTGGATTACACCCGGGTGCTGTTTGGCCGCATTCCCACCTTGTTTGGCTGAGCCTTGCCATGAACCTGGAAATGCTCAACCTGCTGGACAAGTTTTATGCCTTGATCTGGCCGTTGCTGCGCATTTCTGCGTTTTTGGCGTTTGCTTCTATTTTTTCTATCCGTGCCGTTAATTTGCGCATCCGCATGGTGCTGGCGCTGGCGTTTTCTTTTTTCATCTCGATGCACATCGAGATCCCTGTGATTGACCCCCTGACCGGGCCCGGCTTGGCCGAGGTGTTCAACCAGGTGTTCATTGGTTTTGCCATGGGCATGATCATGCAAATCGCCACCGCCGGCGTGGTGGTGGCCGGGCAAGTGGTGTCGGGCTCCATGGGCTTGACCATGGCCACTTTGATCGATCCCAACGTGGGTAACGTGCCCGTCATCTCCGGTTTGTTCAACGTTTTGGGCACCTTGATTTTTTTGGCCATGGGTGGCCACTTGATCATGTTTGGCATCTTGCTGGATTCGTTCACCCAGTTCCCGATTGGCAAAAACCTGATGACGCAAGATGTCTTTGGCAAGATGCTGGCATGGAGCGCCATGATGTTTTTGGCCTCGGTGCTGATTGCCTTGCCGGTGTTGATGACCTTGTTGTTCGTCAATGTGGGCTTGGGTTTTGTGACCCGAGCCGCACCCAGTTTGAACATTTTTTCGGTGGGTTTCTCCGCCATGTTGATGGCTGGCTTTGTGATTTTGTGGCTGGCCCTGCCCAGCACCGTTGGCCGCATGCATTGGTTGTGGGTGCAAACCTATGCGCAGATGCGCGCCTTGTTTTTGGGGTGAGATATGGCTGACGACAGCGCAGAAAAAACCGAAGAACCAACCAGTAGACGGTTGGAAAAGGCGCGTTCCGAGGGGCAGTTGGCGCGCTCCATCGAGCTGCCTGTCGCTGCGATGTCGATCGGTGCCGTCGGGTTTTTTACCCTCATGGGTGGATGGCTGTTCAACGGCATGAGCCAAATTTTTGTGTCCCAGTTGGAATTTGACCGAAAGATCACCGACAAAGCCGAATTGCTGCCCAGCATCTTTGCCCAATCGGTGGTGGATTGCTTTTTGCTGATTGCGCCGCTCATGCTGCTGATGTATTTCATTGCCATCCTCTCCACCGTGATGTCGGGTGGTTTGGTGTTTTCAATGGGCATGGTGGCCCCCAAGTTCAGCAAACTCAATCCACTCAATGGTTTGAAGCGCATTTTTGGCACCAAGGCATTGATCGAGTTGGTCAAGTCAATTGCCAAGTTTGTGGTGGTCGGCGGTATTTTGCTGCTGCAAGTCAACAACCACATGGAAGAGTTGCTCAACCTGGCCAACCTGGACCTTAACCAAGCCATGGCCGTCGCCGGTAAGTTGATCGTCGATGCCTGCTTTTGGTTGAGCATGGGTTTGCTGTTGATCGCTTTGGCCGATGTGCCGATCCAGCAGTACCAGGTGCACAAGAAATTGAAAATGTCGCGCCAAGAGGTGCGTGATGAAATGAAGGACTCCGAGGGTCGCCCTGAGGTCAAGCAAAAAATCAAACAGCGGCAACGCGAAATGGCCAACAACCGGATGATGGCCAAGGTGAAAGATGCCGATGTGGTGATCACCAACCCGCAACACTTTGCCGTGGCTTTGTCCTACGACCCCAACGGCGATGGCGCACCGATTGTGTTGGCCAAAGGCAGCGATGAGATGGCGCGACGCATCCGTGAAGAAGCCCAAGCCCATGCGGTGGAATTGTTCCCGGCCCCTGAGTTGGCCCGTGCCTTGTACTTCACCACCCAAGTGGACGACCCCATTCCCGAGGGCCTCTACCATGCCGTGGCCCAGGTGATTGCCTATGTGTTCAGTCTGAACCAGTCTTACGCCGCTGGGGAGGGCCTGCTCAAGCCCGAACCGGTTGTGCCCGAGAATATGCGTTTTGACAGCAATGGTTTGCCAGTTTGATGGGATGGATGGCCAAATGAGCACTGTGTACCAAAGTCCGGGCGACAAGATGCGTTATGAGATCTTGCTCAAGTCCATGATCGAAGGTCGGTTGAACCTGGCGGTGCTCAGCGACAGCGACCTCACCCTGGACTTTTACGCCAATCAAATCCACGAAGATTTGCGCGCGCGGGGTGAGCGCATGGTCGAGTTTTGCTTTTCTGCCGACTCGGCCAAGCTGGTTGAAATGTTCAACGGCATTTTGTCTGAGTTGACAGTTTCACAAGCGCGGGACAAACAAGTCAAAAGCGCGCCCAAGCGCTATTTGATTTTTCGCGACATTTTGGCCATGCAAGAGTTTGAACTGCAGTTGCTGGCCCGCTTGGTCAATGGTTTTCCGGCCAGCAACATCAATGTGGTGCTGATGGTCAACGCCAGCACCCCGCACACCAATAAGCTGCAAACCTTTGGCAAAAACCTGCTCACCTGGGAGGTCGAGCCCGAGCCCGGTCAAATCAAAGCCGAAACGCCGCAAGCGCGTGGTTGGTCGCAAAGCGCGCCGCGTGAGCCCTTGGTGGCCCCGCCTGAACCGGCCGCCAAAGCCGCCGTGGCCGACAAACCTGCACGCACTGCGCCCGCGCCCACCACCGCTGCCACTGAGGTGCCCGACATTGGCCATTTGTCGGCCAAAGACATTGCCGCCGAAGAGGCTCCCTTGGACCCATGGGCCCCCGCCGCCAAACCCACCCACAAAGGCCTGATCGCGGTGTTGGCTGTGGTGCTGCTGAGCACTATGGCCTTTGGCTATATGTACAGCGATTTGCTGGCGCAAGAGTATGTCGATCTCAAGCGCTACCTCCACCTCAGCGAAGAGCCGCCTGCCGCGGCCAGCCCGGCGGTGGCCAGTGTGGGCATGGCCACTTCGGTCCCGGCATCGGGCATCAACCCGACCGAATCATTGGCTGACAAAGAAGAACTCATCGACGGCAAGGTGGCCCCGCCTGTGGAACCACCAGCACCTCCTGCTGCGGCCCCCGAAAAATCTGCCAGCTTGCCGCCCCCTGATGGGGCCAAGCCCGATGCGGAAGTGGCCCAAGCCAAGGCCGATGTGCCCAAGACCGCTGGCACTGACAAAGCCGCCCCGGGTGCCGCCCAAGACGGTGCCAACTGGGCCCGCCAATTGCCCGAGAAAAGCTATGTGCTGCAACATGCGGCCTTTGAGTCCTTGGATGAAGCGCTGGCGGCGCAAAAGAAGTCCTCTGTTTTGGCCAAAGCCCAACTGCTCGCGGCCATCAAAAAAAATGGGGTTAAATATTTTGTGATCGTCACCGGGCCTTATGAGAATCGGGCGCTGGCCGAGGCGGCCATGAAATCCGAAACGGCTTTTGCCAAGTCGTGGCTGCGAACCGCACAGTCGGTCAAACAACAATACGCGGCCCTTTGATAACGTTCACAGGAAGTCGTCATGAGTGAAGAAATTTTCGGCGATAAAGCCCCACACCAAGTCAGTGTGTCGGAGGGTTCGAGCAATGCGGGCAGTTCGCGTGGTCGCTCTGGCAAATTCAAGGCCGATACCACCCGCCGCATCAGCGTGAATGCCGAAGAGGGTGAGCTCGTCAGCCGTCAAATTCACCACGACAGTGGGACAGGCCTGGACACGGCGCATGACCCGCACCTGGCGGCGGGCAGCGGCAACGCAGATCCAAACCAGGTGGCCATCGCCACTTCGGACCAAGCATCCGGCCCAGGCCCCCAGCTTGCGGGAAACAACAATCCCGACCACCGGGTCAGCATGGAAGCGGCCGGCAGCGATGAAAACCGGGTGAATTTGCCCGGCACCGACCCCGCCCAGGCCAATTTGGCCCATATTGATGAAAGCGGTTTGGCCGACAACGTGGTGGCTTTGCCACGCGCCGATGCCGCTGGCGACAACCGCGCACATTTAACGGCCGATGCCGTGGCCGATCACCGCATCAGCCTGCCGGGCCAGGCCGATGCCGCCGAAGACGAACCGCTCATCACCGATGCCGATGTGCTGCACCGCAAGCCCGCCATGCCAAATACTGCCAGCGCGCCGGCACCCAAAGGGCCGACCGAAGCTTCGCCCATTCCGCACAGCGAACCGCTGGCCAAGGCGGAGGGCGCGGGGCATTCAGCTGCCGCTCCTGCCTCGGGTGTGAGCCCACATCGCGAAGCGCTGCCCAGTGAGGGCTTGCAAGACCACCATGTGGCATTGCCCGCCAATGAGCCCACCGCAGCGCCAGTGCATGCGCAGTCCCCACAGGCTTTGCATGACCACCATGAGCCCGTGCCCGGCGCACAGCAGGGCACCAATGTGCAACACCTCCACCTGGACAGCGAGGGTTTGCGCGAGCTGGAGATCGGCCACCATGCCCATGAAGCAGGCCATGATCCCGAGGCCGAATCTGAGGAAGTCGCAGCGTTGGCGCACACTCACATAGAGGATGATCATGCCGCACCTGTGGTGGAGGCGCATGAAGAAAACCGCCCAGCGCCTCAAGCCATCAAGCTTCAGGCCGATCTATGGCGTGAGGGGTTTCGCGGCCGTGTGGCCCAGATCAAGGAACAAGTGGCCTTGATCCATGAAAACCTCGACAAACTCGAACAGTCATAACGGAACTACACATGTCGGACGAGAAACCGGGCCCAGATACCGAGCCCACACTGCAAGACCAGGAAGCGGCCGATACCGCGTCCGAGCCCGGTCACGCCAGTCACCTCGACGAAGTTTCCGCTGAGGTGCAGGCCGCCTCTGAAGCTTTGGCCGAGTTGTCGGGCCAACCCTTGGATGCCGATGAAGTCGCGCGCCAACTGGAAGACATCACCAATGTGGTGTTGAATTCGGCCGAAGTCTCCACCCGCTCTGCATCGGTGGCCGCCAGCATTGGTCACCAATTGCGCGCTGTCAGCGACACCATCACCGACAACTACAAACGCAGCGTATTGCACTCGCGCGTCATCATGGGCGTGTTCATGGTGTTTGTGGCCATTGCGGTGGGCACCTTTTTTGCCATTTCAACCCGCATGCAGCAAAACATCCGCCAGCTCGACACCATCACCACGGCAGCGGCCAAGCGGGTGATTGAGCTCGATGCGGCCATCAGTTACTCGGTCGATTCGACCAAGCGCCAGCAAGAGTTGCAAGACAAGCAAGCCGAATTCACCGAAAGCCAAACCAAAATCTCAGCCCGTTTGGATGACATGAGCAAAGCGGTGTTGGCCTTGCCCCAGTCGGTGACCGATCAAAATGCCAAGGCCAATGAGGCCAAGATGGCAATGCTGGAGAAAAAACTCCAAGGCCTGGAAACCAAGTTACAGACCTTGGTGGACAAACCCGCGCCGAGCATTGGCCCCAGCCAACAAGCGCTGATGGCCGATAAGCAAGCCTTGACGGCTGAAAAGCAGGCCTTGACCAACGAAAACCAAAGGCTGAAAAAAGAGATCGACAACCTTGCGGCCAAGTTGCGTGAAAAGCCACCGGCACCCAAACCCGCGGTGGCAGAGCCAAAGCCTGCACCGGCCCCTGCGCCCAAACCCGCTCCCAAACCCGTGGCCAAGCCTGAGCCCAAACCCGAGGCGCAGCCTGAGCCCAAGCCGGTGGCGGTGGTGCCTGCCCCGGTGGTGGTGGCCCCAGAGCCACGGCCTGTGGTGCCGGCCGTGCCCCAAACCCCGCCACGCGAGCGGCCTTTGCAGTACCCGCGCCCGGCCGACTGATTCAGAAAAGAGCCTCAGGCAAAGCGCTTTGCGCTGGCCTGTGGGTAGGCATGAAATGGTGCGGGCAGTGCGCTGGTATCGGACAGCAAAGCGCCTGGCGCAATATGGGTGAACAAATCTGACAAGGGGCGAGACTCGGTTTCGCTGGTGCGGCGCATGATGTGCCGCAATGACAAATCTTGGGGCTGGTGCAAGCCAGCAGCCTCCAGTAATTCCTTCAAGGCTTCCAAGGTGTGGTGGTGAAAATGCTTCACCCTTTGGGCTTTGTCGGGCACCACCAAGGCAATTTGCCGCTTGGGGTCTTGGGTGGTCACGCCGGTGGGGCAGTTGCCGCTGTGACAAGTTTGGGCCTGGATGCAACCCAGTGCAAACATGAAGCCGCGCGCGCTGTTGCACCAATCGGCACCCAAGGCCAAGGTGCGGGCCACATCAAAAGCACTGATGATTTTTCCGCTGGCACCCAAGCGGATGTGTTGGCGCAGGCCCACACCCACCAAGGTGTTGTGCACCAAGCGCAAACCTTCTTGCATGGGCGTGCCCATGTGATCAGAGAACTCCAGGGGTGCCGCACCTGTGCCGCCTTCAGCCCCGTCGATGACGATGAAATCTGGGCGAATGCCGGTTTCCAGCATGGCATGCACGATGCCAAACCATTCCCACGGGTGGCCAATGCACAGCTTCATGCCCACCGGTTTGCCCTCTGACAGGGTGCGCAACTCTTGCACGAAGGCCATCAACTCCAGCGGGTTGGAAAAACGGCTGTGGGCAGACGGCGACACGCAGTCCACACCTTCGGGCACACCGCGGGCTTGGGCAATCTCAGGCGTGACCTTGGGGCCAGGCAATACGCCGCCGTGCCCGGGCTTGGCACCTTGGCTGAGTTTGATCTCGACCATCTTGACCTGGGGGTCGCGCGCCTGGGCGGCAAATTTATCGGGGTCAAAGCGGCCTTGGGCATCGCGGCAACCAAAATAGCCAGAGCCAATCTCCCAAATCAAGTCGCCGCCGTGCACCCGGTGGTGAACAGAAATAGAACCCTCGCCGGTGTCGTGGGCAAAGCCGCCGAGCTTGGCACCTTGGTTCAGGGCCTTGATCGCATTGGCGCTCAAAGCCCCAAAGCTCATGGCCGACACATTGAACAAGCTGATCTGGTAGGGCTGGGTGCATTGATCGCCACCGACTTGGACCCGAAAGTCGTGGCCCGCAATGGTGCTGGGGGCCATCGAGTGGGTCAGCCACTCATAGCCCAAGGCACGCACATCGAGTTGGGTGCCAAAGGGGCGCTTGTCAGATTGGCCTTTGGCACGCGCATACACCAAAGAGCGCTGCGCCCGCGAAAAGGGCGCTGCATCGGTTTCGCTTTCCAAAAAGTATTGGCGAATTTCGGGTCGGATGAATTCCAACATGAAGCGCAGGTGCCCAATGATGGGGTAGTTGCGCAAAATCGCATGGTGCTGTTGCTGCAGGTCATAAGCGCCCAAGGCGGTGAGGCCACCAAACAGCAACAGCCAAACCAGATTGTTCACACCGGCCAATGCCATCAAGGCGGACAAGCTCAAGCCAGCCAGTGAGATGAAAAAAACGGTGTAGCGGACCGGGTAAATTTGGTTCAGACGATCAAGCATGTCTGTTTCCGCCCGAGAGAGCGGCCTATTCTGGTGGGTGTTGCAAGCGTGTGGCCAGGCGATTTTGCGCCAAAGTGGAAACCTCGCTGCGCAAGCGCGCTTGCACCAGCTGGTGATCGGCAATGCGTTGCACCGATTGCAAATCACTCAAGATGGTGCTGCGCAAGGTCAACAAGCGCGCATCGATGGCGGCCAATTCGGCGCGCAAGCGCTTTTGCTCGCGCATGCCGTGGTTGAGATCGGACACTTCAGCCGCAATGCGCGCCCAGTGTTGGGTCAACTCGTCGGCGGGCGGGGTGTGCAACTGTTCGAGCAGCTCGCCGAGCAAGGGGTCGCGCAAGCCCTCGCCCAAACTGCCTTCGTTCGCAGGCACTGGGGTCTTGTGCAACTCGCTGGGCGGGTCCATGGGGCGGCCCGTGGCCAAGCTGGTTTCGCCGGTATCCAACAGGCTGTCCACGTCTGCGGTGGTGGACGCGGGTGTGACCCATCCTTGGTCGGGAATGTACTGCTTAAGTCCCTTGCGTGGGATGAATCGACTGGGCTTCATGCGAGTGGTGTTCACAATTTGCTGTCCGCGCTGGTGCGGGTCATGCGGCGCAAAAATTGAGGAATGCCCAGCGCTGTCATGCTGCGCGCGGCCAAAGAGGCGGGCTCTTTTTCCAAAATTTTGCGCTGCCGGTGCTGGCCCAACACCGAATGCTGGGGGCTGGCCGAGGCCGATCCCAAGATGCCCGAAGGGGTGGCTGGGACGGTGCCGTTGCGCCGACCCAAAATGGGCCCGACGGCTGGGCGTTTGGGTTGCAAGGCGCTTTCGCGCATGCTCAGGTCGCGCGCTTCGCACACGGCACGGGCAAACTCCAAAAACGATTGACCGCAATCGTTGCGCGCATCCATCAAGTAACCCCGCTGGAACATGTCGCGTGCGGTTTGCGACTCCAGCACCGGTGGGGCCAGCATGAAACTGACCGGGAAGCGCTGCAAGGAAAACACATCGGTCTCGAGTTGCTCCACCGTCACACGGGTCGGGCACAGCAGCAGGGTGGGTGAGCGCAAGGTGGCCGAATCAAACACCCAGCGGTGGCGGGCCAAAAAGCCAGCGGTGGTGGCCATTTCGATTTCGGACACCGAAGTGGGCACGATGATGAGGTCAAACTCAAACATCAACTCGGCCGCGATGGCATCGCTCCAGGTCAGGTCGCACACCACGATGTCGCTGCTGCTGGCCGCACGGCGCAGGTGCAAGCGGGCTTCCAAAATCGGTCGGTTGCCGCCTTTGTCCAAAGGCAAATGTTCGTGCAAAACCACCACACCCAACTGGGGCGCTTGCTTCAACCAGGTGCTGGAAGAGCCATGCGAGTCCCAGTCGATCAGCGTGGTTTCCAAAGACATGCGGCGGCGGAAAAAAGCCGCCAAGTTGGCCGAAACCGTGCTTTTGCCCACCCCACCCTTTTGGCTTGTCACCAAAATTTTGTATGCCATGTCATTCAGCCTTGAACTTATCTCTTACACGCAAAGTTGCGAAATATGAGAAATCAACCGCTTGCAATCAATTTCTCAGTCAGGGGGTGGCATATTAACTGGAAGACTTTGTTTGTCAACAGAACTGTTGTGGATCTGTTATTTAAATCAATATGATGATATTTTTGCGATCAGCTGGCTTTGCCCAGGCCGAGTCGGTCGATCAGGCGTTTTTCCTTGACAAAGGTTTGCTGTGCAAAGCGGGTGTATTCCTCCGAGCCCATGTAAATGGTGGGTTGGTCGTACTTTTCAAAACTGGCGACAACCTGCGGGTCTTCCAGCGCTTTTTTGAACGACTCGTCCAAAAGCTTGGTCAAGGCCGGGTCCATGCCGCGCGGTGCGCCAATGCCAAACGGCGAGTCGGACACGGTTTCAAAGCCCAACTCGTTCAAGGTGGGCACCTGCGACCAGCGCTTGGTTCGCTTGCTCCCATAGGTGGCCAATAAACGCATGGTGCCGGCATCGACATGGGGTGCCCAACCGGTGGCATCGCTGTGGGCATTGATGTGCCCGCCGAGCAAAGACTGCAAGCCGTCGCTGCTGCCTTTGAACGGCACATGTTGCAATTCAATGCCCGCCTTGAGCGCGAACTCCTCCACCGCCAAATGGGGGGTGGTGCCGTTGCCGGTCGAGCCATAGGTGAACTTGCCGGGGTTGGCCTTGGCATAGGTCACCAAATCTTTGATGCTTTTGAAGGGGCTGTCGGCGCGCACCGCCATGCCAAAGGTATAGCCGGTCAAACAGGCGATGTAGGTGAAATCCACCAGCGGGTTGAACAGGGTTTTTTGCATGTGTGGCAAGCGCATCACACCAATGGTGAGTTGGGACAAGGTGTAACCATCAGGTTTGGCCGACACCAACTCGTTGGGGCCGAGCATGCCGCTGGCACCGGGTTTGTTCTCCACCACCATCGTGCCGCCCAGCACCCGGCCCGTGGCATCGGCCAGGGCGCGCATGACCTGATCGCTGGAACCCCCCGCAGGCCAAGGGCAAATGAGTTTGATGGGCCGGTTGGGATAGCCCGACTGCGCCCAACTGGGTGCGGCCACCATGCTGGCAGCCAGGGTGGTGGTTTTCAAAAAGCGGCGGCGGGTGGGCGTGGTGAACATGATGGTCCTCGGTTTTGCAAAAAATCAGCCACACATCAAAGTGTGTCCAGGTGGAAATGCATTGTCCGTGTCCGCTGTATCACTGCATCACAGGGTTGTCATGGAAGTGAAAACCCCATTCCCTGTCGGCGCTTTTTGGCCCCATGCTTCGGGCCTGACAACGCCTATATATATTGGGCAGCAACCCCACTACAGCAGAAAGTCCAGACATGTACAAAAAACTATTGTTGGCCTACAACGGATCGGCCGCCGGACAAAAGGCTTTGTTGGAGTCGAGCAAGCTCGCGCAATGGGGCCAAGCCGAATTGCATTTGGTGGCGGTCATGCCCATGGCCCTCAACACCGTGGTGGCCGAGGGCATTGTGTTTTCGTCCGATCAAGAGGCGGCCCACCGCAAAGGCTTTGAGCAGGTGTTGGCCCAAGGTTTGGCCATGTTGGCCGATCAGGGTTTTTCGGCCACCGGTGAACTGCTGCTGGGCGACCCGGTGCATGAAATCTGCGCCTGTGCCAAGCGCATCGGCGCAGACCTGATTGTGGTGGGGCACCAGCACAAAAGCAGTTGGGTCCAACGCTGGTGGCATGGCTCGATTTCACCCTCGCTGATCGAAGAAGCCCCTTGCAGCGTGTTGGTGTCGATTCTGTAGTTTGGCCTCAAGGGTCCAGGCTGGCGCTCCAGCGCGCATCCCAGCCATGGCGGGCTTGTTCTAAATCTCGGCGATCGCGTTTGGTGGGGCGGCCCTGCTCCAGGCTCAAAGCCGGTTCGCGCGCATAGCGTTGCTGCAAGGCCAGTTGCTGGCGGTTTTCTATGCTTTCTGCGGTTTCTTGGTAAAGCTGTTGGGCCACTGGGGCGGGGCCACGCTGAGCGCTCAAGCCCAATACCAGCACGGTGCGCACTTGCGGGCCTTGGCGCATTTGTACCGTGTCACCCGGTTTGACCTCGCGCGCGGGTTTGGCGGTTTGGCCGTTGACCTCGACCCTGCCTTTGTCAATTTCGTCACAGGCCAGCGAACGGGTTTTGTAAAAGCGGGCCGCCCACAACCATTTGTCAATGCGCAATTTGTCCATGCGCCGATTGTCAGGCCTGTGCGCCCGGCTTGCCGGCCTTGGGTTGGGTGCCCCCCAAAGCCCATGCGCCAGCGTGGCTGTGGGCAACTGGGTTAGGCTATGGACCCATGTTGCCCCGACTCACCCAAGCCCGTGCCCCCCTGACCTGTGCGGTGCAGGCCACCAATGAACACGGCCAAACCGAAGCTTTGGCCATCCCGGCCGAGCGGGCCCTGACCGTTTATGTGGACAAGCGCGAACTGGTCACCTTGATGACCTTGGGGGCCCACCCCGAGTGGTTGGTGCTGGGCTATTTGCGCAACCAGCGTTTGGTTGACGATGTGGCTGCGGTGGAGTCGATCACCGTTGACTGGGATGCCGGAGAGGGTGGGGCGGGCGTGGCCGCTGTCAAAACCCACCAGGGCATCTTTGACTTGAGCGCCAAAACCGCGCAACGGGTGGTCACCACGGGTTGCGGTCAAGGCAGCATGTTTGGCGACTTGCTCACCGACATCGACGGCCTGCACCTGCCCCCAGCGCAACTCAGCCAACAGCGCTTGTATGCCATGGTCGATGCCATCCGCTTGCAAGAAAGCACTTACAAGTCGGCCGGTTCGGTGCATGCCTGTGCCTTGTTCCAAGACGGCGACATGCGGTTGTTTGTGGAAGACGTGGGCCGCCACAATGCCATCGACACGATTGCCGGATGGATGTGGTTGCAAGGCATTGAACCGGCCTTGGCCCCAGCCAAAGCGCCTTGGGCTTTTTACACCACGGGTCGGTTGACCAGCGAAATGGTGCTCAAAGCCGCCCAAATGCGCGTGCCGGTGGTGGTCTCGCGCAGCGGCATCACCCAAATGGGTTTTGAAATGGCCCAGCGCCTGGGCCTGTGCACGGTTGGGCGTGCCACCCACAAGCGCTTTCTTTGCTACACCGCCCCCCAGGTGCTGCAATGGCAAACCGAGTTGGCGCAAACCCATGTTCTAAAGGTTGCCCCATGATGCGCTGGTGGGGTTTGGCTTGGCGCAACCTGTGGCGCGATGCCCGCGCGGGTGAGTTGCGCTTGCCCATGGTGGCCGTGGCCCTGGGCGTGGCCGCCCTCAGTTCGGTGGCATTTTTGGCCGATCGCATGCAAGCGGGTATGGCGCGTGATGCGCGCCAATTGCTGGGCGGCGATGTGGTGGTGGTGAGCGACCAAGCCACACCAGAGCGCTTTGTGCAAAAGGCCAAGGCCTTGGGCTTGAACCATGCCACGACCCTGAGTTTTCCCACCATGGCGCGTGCCAGCCAAGCGCGCGGTGGTGGCAGCCGCTTGATCGCCCTCAAAGCGGTTGAGCCCGGCTATCCCTTGCGCGGTGCCTTGCAGGTCTTGCATGCGACTGCGGGCGAACTCGCTGGGGCGGGCTTGCCCGCACCCGCCAATGCCAGTGGCACGGTGGCCGCACCGAACAACCAAACCGCTTACGACGGCCCATCGGTGGTGGTGCGGGCCATTCCCGCCCCGGGCGAGGCTTGGGCCGAGCCGGGTTTGTTGGAAGCCTTGGAGTTGCAGCCCGGTGACAGCCTGTGGCTGGGGCAGCATGCCGTGCGTTTGTCGCAAGTGCTCACGGTCGAGCCCGACCGAGGCGCGGGTTTCATGAACTTTGCACCGCGCTTGTTGATCAACATGGCCGATCTCGATGCCACCGGTTTGGTGCAACCGGCCAGCCGCATTGTTTGGCGTTTTGCGGTGGCCGGGCCAGAGGCCAAAGTGCAAACCTATTTGCAATGGGCCCAGGCCGAGGTCGACCGCAACGAGCTGCGCGGGCTGCGCTTAGAAACCATGGAGGCGGGCCGACCCGAGATGCGCCAAACCTTGGAGCGGGCTGAAAAATTCCTCAACCTGGTGGCCTTGCTGGCGGCCTTGCTCAGTGCAGTGGCGGTGGCATTGGCCGCGCGCGGGTTTGCAGCGCGCCATTTGGACGACTGCGCCATCCAACGCGTGTTGGGCCAAAGCCAGCGCGAAATGGCGGCGGTGTATGCCATCGAGTTTGGTTTGCTCGGCTTGGGGGCCAGTTTGCTCGGGGCCGCATTGGGCTTTGGCTTGCACCAGGTGTTTGTCGGCCTGCTCGGGGGCCTGATCGAATCGGACTTGCCCGCCGCTGGTTGGCGGCCCTTGGCCTATGGCTTGGGCACGGGCTTGACCTTGTTGGTGGCTTTTGGCCTGCCCCCTGTGCTGCAACTGGCGCGCGTGCCGCCCTTGCGCGTGATCCGCCGCGATGTGGGCAAACCGCAGGCTGTGTCGCTGTCGGTCATGGGGCTGGGCTTGTTGGGCTTTGCCGTGCTGTTGCTGGCCGTCAGCCGCGACCTGAAATTGGGTTTGTGGGTGGTTGGCGGCTTTGCACTGGCCGTGGTGTTTTTTGCGGCCTTGTCGGGTTTGGCGGTTCGGGCTTTGCGCTGGTGGGTGGATGAAAGCCGGGCACCGCAATGGTTGAGCCTGGCCACGCGCCAAATATCGGCCCGCCCGGTGTTTGCCATGGTGCAGGTCAGCGCTTTGTCGGTGGGCTTGCTGGCATTGGTGCTGCTGGTGTTGCTGCGCACCGACTTGGTGGCCAGCTGGCGCAATGCGTCACCGCCAGATGCGCCCAATCGCTTTGTGTTGAATGTGCAGCCCGATCAGTCGCAGGCCTTTCAAGACCATTTGCGCCAAGCCCAAGTGCAGCGCTACGACTGGTATCCCATGATCCGTGCCCGGTTGGTGGCCGTCAATGGGCAGGCTGTTTCGGCCCAAGATTACAGCGACGACCGCGCCAAGCGATTGGTGGACCGCGAATTCAACCTGTCCCACAGCATGGCGGCCCCTGCCCATAACAGCATCGTGGCGGGAACTTGGATACCCAACGAACCCCAAGCCTTGAGTTTGGAAGAAGGCCTGGCCAAAACCCTGGGTTTGAAAATGGGCGACCTGTTGCGCTTTGAAATGGCTGGCTTGAGCCACGAGGCACGGGTGACATCCATCCGGCGGGTGGACTGGACCTCCATGCGGGCCAACTTCTTTGTCATGTATCCCTTGGCCCAAATGCCCGAGGTGCCCATGACCTACATCGCTGCATTTCGCGCCCCACCGGTGCGCGGTTTTGACAATGCCTTGGTGGCGCGCTTTCCCAACATCACCAATGTGGACTTGGGGGCCAGCTTGAACCAGGTACAAAAGGTGCTGGGTCAAGTGGTGCAAGCGGTGGAGTTTTTGTTTGTGTTCACCCTGGCCGCTGGCTTGGTGGTGATGTTTGCAGCCGTTACCGCCACCCGCGAGGAGCGTGCCCGCGATTACGCGGTGTTGCGCGCCCTGGGGGCTTCCAACCAATTGCTGGCACGCATGCAAGCGGCCGAGTTGTTGGGTGTGGGTGCTTTGGCCGGTGCGCTGGCCTCGTTGGTGGCCTTGGCCGTGGGATGGGGCTTGGCCCATTTTGTGTTTGAGTTTGCATGGACACCGCCGCTGTGGGTGCCCCTGGGGGGCACCTTGGCTGGGGCTGTGTTGGCGCTGGCCTGTGGTTGGTGGGGTTTGCGTGAAATCTTGCGCCGTCCGGTGGTGCAAACCTTGCGCGCCGCCTCCCATTGACCAAAGGGTTTAAAACCATGGACGACACCCACAACGACGGCCCCACCCCTTTTGAGCGCATGGGTGGCGAGGCCCCGGTGCGGGCCTTGGTGGACAGGTTTTACGACCTGATGGATTTGGAGAGCGACTATGCCCACTTGCGTGCCGTGCACGGCAGCGAGTTGGCTGGGGCCAGGGACAAGTTGTTTTGGTTTTTATGCGGCTGGTTGGGCGGGCCATCGCACTACACCGAACGCTTTGGCCATCCCCGCTTGCGCATGCGCCACATGCCATTTGCCATTGGGGTGCGCGAACGCGATCAATGGCTGGCCTGCATGGCCCAAGCGATGCAAGAGGTGCAAGTGCCCGACGACTTGCAACAGCGCTTGCGCGAGAGTTTTTTCCAAACCGCCGACTGGATGCGCAACCTCAACGGTTGAGCGCTGCGGGGCCAGGGCTGGGTGCGAGCAACACCCGCAAAGCGCCCGCACCGCCCTCAGACGGGGTGGCTTGCACAAAGGCCAGCACCTCGTTTTTTTGCACCAGCCAGCGCAGCACTTTGTTTTTGAGCACTGGGGTTTTGCCGGGCGAGCCCAAGCCCTTACCGTGCACCACCCGCACACAGCGCCAACCCAAGCGGTGTGATTGCCGGATGAAGCCGCCCAGGGCTTCGCGGGCCTCGTCACTGCGCAAGCCATGCAGGTCGATCTCGCCTTGCAAAGCCCAGTCGCCTTGGCGCAATTTGCGGATCACATCGCGGCCCATGCCTTCGCGCAGGTAACTCAGTTGGTCGTCGGTGTCGATCAGGCTGCTGATGTCAATCTCATCGCTCAAGCTCTCGCGCAACACCGCTTGTTGGTCCAGTTGCAGCTGCAAGGGTTGGGGCGCCGGGGCGGGGCTGTTCAGCGGCACCCGCGCTTTCGGGTTGTGCGGTTGGACCCGACCCACAGCGCGCACAAACAGTTGTTGTTCGGCCAGGGCTTGGCGCTCGGCCTGGGCCTTGGCTTGCGCGGCCAAGGCCTCTTGCGCTTGTCGCTGGGCCAATTGTTGGCGCAGCGCATCCAGGTCTTTTAACGAGCGCGATTTCATGGGTGGTGGGGCCAGCATCGGGTTGGGGGTGCGGCGCAAGTCCTGCGCGGCGAGTGGGCATCATAGCCAGGGTGACAGCGCAGTGGATTGTGCCGATCACAGCAAGTGGTTTTCAGCCATGGAAAAGGCTTTGCCCGGTGCCACGATGATGTGGTCGAGCACCCGCACATCCACCAAGGCCAGGGCCGACTTCAGGCTTTTCGTCAAGGCCTGGTCGGCCCCAGAGGGTTGCACATGGCCACTGGGGTGGTTGTGGGCCAGTACCACCGCGCTGGCCCCGGTGTCGAGCGCGAGTTTCACCACCTCGCGGGGGTAGACACTGGTTTGGCCCAGTGTGCCTTCAAACATGGGGCGGTAATGCAGCAAATGGTGCTGGGCATTGAGCAACAGGACGGCAAACACCTCGGTGTCTTTGTGGGCCAAATGCATTTGCAGGTATTGCTTGACCCGCTCGGGCGAATCAAACACCGGGCGTTGGGCCAGTTGCTCGGCCATGGCGCGGCGCGACAACTCCAGCACCGCCATCAACTCGGCCCGCTTGGCCGTGCCGCCCAAACCTTTGAAAGCCTGCAAGTCTTTGGCCTGTGTTTTCAGCAAACCCGAAATGCCGCCAAACTGGCCCAGCAATTCGCTGGCCATTTGCAACACGTTGCGCCCCGGGGTACCGGTTCGCAGCAGCAAGGCCAGCAACTCGCTGTCGCTCAAAGCAGCGGGGCCGCGCGCCAACAGTTTTTCGCGCGGGCGCATATCGGTGGGTAAGTCGCGCATGGGCCAGTGGTGGGTGGAATTTTGTTCTAATGCCATTCGCGCACCAAAGGTTGACGCTCCCTGCTCAGGGATTTCTACAATGGCGCGCGCAACCACGAGGCTTTATGACCCCAACCCCATCCGAACCGGCTGTGCGCGTCACGCCCGGCGCTTTTTTGACCTTGCACTACCGGCTCACAGGGCCGCAAGGCGATGTCATCAACACCTTTGCCGACAAACCGGCCACCTTGTCACTGGGTTCGGGTGAGCTCTCCCCTGCGCTGGAGCAGCATTTGATCGGCTTGGCCGAGGGCGAGCGCACCACGTTTGAATTGCCAGCGGGCGCAGCCTTTGGTCCGCGCAACCCCGACATGTTGCAGTGGGTGAGCTTGGATTTGCTGCGCCAAATGGGTGACCCCCACGAAAGCTATGCCGTGGGCGATGTGGTGGCCTTTCCCGCGCCCGACGGGGCAGGCAGTTATGCAGGGGCTGTGTGCCAACTGGGCGACACAGCCGTGTTGTTTGACTTCAACCACCCATTGGCCGGGCAATCGGTGCAATTTGAAGTGCAATTGATTGGGGTTTTATGAACAACTCTGGACAAGCCGAAATTGTGTTGGCCGAACCGCGCGGCTTTTGCGCGGGCGTGGACCGCGCCATCGACATCGTTGAGCATGCGCTCACCAAATTTGGCGCGCCCATTTATGTGCGCCACGAAATTGTGCACAACACCCATGTGGTCAATGACCTGCGCCAACGCGGTGCCATCTTCATCGAAGACTTGAACGATGTGCCCCCCGGTGCCACCTTGGTTTTCAGCGCCCATGGTGTGCCCAAGTCGGTGGAACAAGAGGCCCAGCGGCGCGGCTTTCAGGTGTTCGATGCCACTTGCCCGCTGGTGACCAAGGTGCATGTGGAAGTGGCCAAGCTGCACAAAGAAGGTTATGAGTTCATCATGATCGGCCACAAAGGCCACCCGGAAGTGGAGGGCACCATGGGCCAGTTGTCCGAGGGCATCCATTTGGTGGAAGACGCGGCCGATGTGGCCAAAGTCAAGCCCTCACAAACCGAGCGCCTGGCCGTGGTGACCCAAACCACCTTGAGCGTGGACGATGCCGCCGAGATCATGGCGGCTGTGAAACAGCGTTTCCCGCAAATTCGACCGCCCAAACAACAAGACATTTGCTATGCCACCCAAAACCGCCAAGACGCGGTCAAGTTGCTCAGCCCGCAGGTGGACATCGTGATCGTGGTGGGCAGCCCCAGCAGCTCCAACAGCAACCGCTTGCGCGATGTCTCGCAAAAATACGGCACGCCCAGTTACATGGTCGACCATGCCGATGAATTGCAAGCCTCCTGGTTTGAGGGCAAGCAACGCATTGGCCTGACCGCTGGCGCTTCGGCCCCCGACATCTTGGTGCAACAGGTCATCACCCGCTTGCGTGCACTTGGTGCGGTGTCAGTGCGCACCTTGGACGGCATCCAAGAAACCATCAAATTCCCATTGCCCAAGGGCCTCAAACCCGACGCATAAAGCCATCGGCTTTGGCACACCCATCTCCCTACAATCGCACCCCATGCTCGATATCAATTTGCTCCGACGCGATCTGCCCCAGGTATTGGAGCGACTCAACACCCGCAAGTCCCCACAAACCTTTTTGGATGTAGATGCCTTTCAGGCCCTGGAGGCCGAGCGCAAAACCTTGCAAACCCACACCGAAGAATTGCAAGCGCGGCGCAACAGCTTGTCCAAGCAAATTGGGCAACGCAAGTCCAAGGGCGAAAGCACCGATGACATCATGGCCGAGGTGGCCAGCATCAAAGACGATTTGGAGCGCTCGGCCCAGCGCCTGGAGGTGTTGCAAGCCGATATGCAAGCTTTGCTGCAAGCCTTGCCCAATTTGCCGCATGCCAGCGTGCCCGTGGGCGCGGATGAACATGGCAATGTCGAATTGCGCCGCTGGAGCCCCACCCATGGCCTCGGTGGCGAGCCCGCCCCCTTGGGCTTTGAGGCCAAAGACCATGTGGACATTGGCGAAGCTTTGGGGCTGGATTTTGAAACCGGCACCAAGCTGGCCGGTTCGCGCTTCAGTGTGCTCAAAGGCCCCATGGCCCGCTTGCACCGCGCACTGGCCCAGTTCATGTTGGATGTGCAAACCCAAGAACACGGCTACACCGAGTGCTACACGCCCTACATCGTCAATGCCGAAAGCCTGCGGGGCACCGGTCAGTTGCCCAAGTTCGAAGCCGATTTGTTCGCCGCCAAAAAAGGCGGGCAAGCCGGTGACGACCCCACTGCCTTGTATTTGATTCCCACCAGCGAAGTGCCCTTGACCAATTTTGTGCGCGATGAACTCTTGGCCGAGACCGATCTGCCGATCAAACTCACCGCCCACACGCCGTGCTTTCGCTCTGAGGCGGGCAGCCATGGCCGCGACACCCGCGGCATGATCCGCCAGCACCAGTTTGACAAGGTGGAAATGGTTCAAATCGTCCACCCCGACCACAGCGAGCATGCGCTAGAAGACATGACCGCCCATGCCGAAGCCATTTTGCAAAAGCTGGGTTTGCCTTACCGCGTCATGTTGCTGTGCACCGGCGACATGGGTTTTGGCGCGGTGCGCACGCACGACCTGGAGGTCTGGTTGCCCGCCCAAAACACCTACCGTGAAATCAGCTCGGTGAGCAATTGCGATGCCTTTCAAGCCCGCCGCATGCAGGCGCGATTTAAAAATGCGCAAGGCAAAAACGAATGGGTGCACACCCTCAATGGCTCGGGTTTGGCCGTGGGCCGGGCCTTGGTCGCTGTGCTCGAAAACTACCAACAAGCCGATGGCTCTGTGCGCGTTCCCGACGTTTTACAACCCTACCTCGGGGGCCTGAAAACCCTTGCACCCTGAAAGCCCGCCCATGAAACTCACCTCAACCATTTCTGCGCTGGCTTTGTGCTTGCTGGCCGCTTGCAACACCACGCCCATGGGGGCCGATGGCGGGCCTGCTGCATTGCCCATCCAAGAGTTGATCGGGCAAACCCAATTGCCCCCAGGCAGTCGGGTCATCCATGAGCAGTCGCTGATCTTGGGCGCTGGTGACAACTGGGTCGGCCGCTTGGCCTTGGACGTGGGCCGCGACACCAGCCCTGCCTACAACTTTTTTTTGGACCAATACCAGCGCAATGGTTGGAGTTTGATATCGGCCAGCCGTGGAAAAACCAGCTTGCTGGTTTTCACCAAACCGGATCGCAGCGCCACCATTGAGTTGTCTGAAAGCAGCGTGCTCGCTGGCTCCAATTTGGTCATGACCATCACCCCGCGCAGCGCCAACACCCCCCCTGCAACGCGGCCCAGCGGACCCACCGGGTCCGCGCCCGCAGCACCGGCCACACCCGCCAGGCCTTGAACCACAGGCCCTGCCTGGGGCCTGTGAGGCAGGGGCGCTGATAGAATCCACGCCTCGACACCCGGAGAGATGGCAGAGTGGTCGAATGCGCCGGACTCGAAATCCGGTATACGGTTTTTGCCGTATCGAGGGTTCGAATCCCTCTCTCTCCGCCATGCAAACTTTCTTCAAAGTTTCAATTCTTCAATCCCCATCTGCAAGCTGTTGATCTGATTGGATTTTTCTCTATCAGCTCCTGACCAGCGATTGAAGAAAGTGGCCCCACGCAGGGTCACGATGCAGATTGAGACGCTGTTCTGCTCAGCACCGCCTGACTGAGCGAGTTCGAAAAACTCAACAAGAACAACGACTTACGCCGATTTCGAAACTCTCTCGTCGCCGTACTTTTCCGAAAAAGTCAGGAGCTTTTGCGGGAGCCCAACATTCATGCGGTTTGGCAGCGGTGGGGATTCGAGCTTTTGCCGGGATGGAGCAAGCAATGAAGGAAATCGCTTCATCAAGTTG
>JACCDX010243453.1_pt1 | contig 47362 bp, 48 predicted proteins | sample 7449681 | NCBI WGS metagenome assembly JACCDX01 (sample SAMN15323450, study PRJNA562643) | freshwater metagenome | isolation source: river surface water | place: USA:Blue River Watershed | collected 2017-08-18
TATTTATTCCACCATTGTGATAGAGATATTTTCCTTGCCATTTTAATTTTATAAAAAGGTTTTTTTTCTTTTTTATAAAATAAAAAAATGGTATTTACATATGAAGAACATATTAGCAAGTTAGAAACAGGCAATAGTGCCGATAATATAGACGACTACTTTTATATTAAAAGTTCAAGAAGCAATTCCCCTTCAAATAACCGCTTTGAAGATATTGCTTTTAAATTATTATCAAAGTTTAAAAAGTCCTCACCAAACTCTTCACCAAAAATTACCCCTACATCATCCCCATCTTCTAAATATTATTAGTCGCGTAGCTCCCGTTTAGTCGCATAGCTCCTCCCGTTTAGTTTTACTTAAATAAACTTACTTGAGCCGTAAACAATGAGAATGACTAATATAACAATTATGACCTTTGTTATGTTGTCATTTTTACTTACTTTATAAATGGTAGATTGTGAGGTTTGAGTAAAGAGTAAATACATGAATACAGCACCGATTAAGAAGAGCTTAACTTCTCTTGGAATAAGCTCAGGTTCTTTTGGGGCAAAGATAGCGTTAATTAATTCTTGGTCTGAAGAAAGTGTTTCATCTCTGTCAACAGGAACATCTTTTATAGGATCACCAAAAGGAGTAGTCATTTATAATGTTAAAAACAAAATATTTAACCCTTTGTATTCTATTTTATAAAATTTTACTTTAAAGTATAAAATAGTGATAATAAAAATGTCAAGTTACGATGATGAAGACCAAGTTTCAGATGAAGTTGAAGAATATGAAATCTCTAATCTTTTGAATTTCTTCAAGAAAAACAGTATCGCTGTAAACGGTATTTTTACATTTGAAGGTAGAACCGTATTCTTATTTATTCAGTATCTTTTAACCGGTATTGACTTTTTTATTTATATTCCGTCAAAGTTTGTTATAAAGCCTGATAGTAGTGTGAAAAACTACTTTCACATAAATATGAAAGAGGAAGAACAAGAAGAGTCAAATACTATAAGTATTTTTAAGAGTAAATCAACTCCAGAAATGACAACTATTTCTAAGGAAAGTTTAGAGAGATTTGTGCCTTTATTTGAGGATAGTATTTATAAGCTTGTATATATTAATAAAGAAGGGTTAAGTTATATTAACAGATATGATTCTGTGGATAAATTTAGCTTTACAAATCCATTTAATAAAAATGGATACTTCTTTATGACTGATTTAGAAAACTTTTATAAAGAAAGTTCTAACCTTGAAAAGAACCTATTAAGTCAAGAAACTTTGTTATTTACAAAGATAAATAATGTGTTTGATAGTCAGCTTCCTTATCTATACAATGTATTAACAGAAGTTAGCGTTGATGCAAAGAAGTATTCTGGTAAAAATGAAAATGACTTATATAACGGTAGAATTAAGAAAATAAACACGATTATTTCTAACAATAAAAAAGAGGGTAAAAGCACAGTAGAATGTATTAATGTTATGTCTAATCTTCGTTCTCATAATTTAAAGAATATATTTTACATGGAGAAGATTATTCAGTTCTTAAAGGAGATTAAGGAGATGAAAGAAAATTAAGAAAAGGTGAATAACCGAAGAAAATGAATATTGAAGATATACCTATTATGGCTACGACTATAGCTGTGTTTTCAAGGTTTATATTTATGTGGTTATTATACGTCAATAAAAGCACAAATACATATTCTTTAACTTTTTGTATTCTGTCAATAATCTCGTCTTCTTTATGGCTTAATTACTCTATTTACATAAACAACTTTTCTCTGGTGTATAGAAGTGCAACAGAGATAGGTTTGTTAGGTATATCAATGCTGTATATAATAAGCAATAAAATAAGGATTAAAAATCAAGTTCTTCCACTTAACTCTTAGATACAACATATTTTTAATTTTATTTTTTTTCTTGAAGACATAATAAAAATGGCATTACATACTAGAACTCAACATATTAGAGCACAGCCTCAACAGCATGTTAGACAACAAACTGCTATGGAAAAATTTAAGCATACTATGCAACGTATTAGATCATCCCCAAAACAAATGATGGGTATGATATTTGGGTTTATCCTTATGATTATATTAATCATAGTCGCACTTCACTATTTTAGACTTTATTCCTTCCCATTCTTAAGCTTCATTCCACAAAAGCCAGCACCATCATCTCACTTACAATATTTCTTCTTTTAATTTATTTTCTTTTTATGAATATAAATGAATAGACCTCTCACACCAACAGAAAAATGTTCTTTAATAGATCCTCAAAGAACTTTTGACTATTATAACTGCTTAAATCCTAAGCTTGAAAACCCATCTACTATTGGCTTCGAAATACCTAAACAGAATCTTGGAATGTATGTTGGTATTGGTTTTGGCGCAATGCTTATTTTCGGTCTTGTATACTTTTATGCAACCCAAAAAAAATAAATTATTTTTCTCCAAGTAAGAATAAAGATGTCAAGACCATTAAACCCTGAAGAAAAATGCACTGAATATTCAGTCTCTTCTGAAGACTACTTTAGATGTTTAAAAAGAAGTGATATACAGTTATTTGGTATTAACGGGATATACACTAGAATGACTCCAAATCAAGCTATGAATAGAGCTTTTATGCTCTTGTTAGTATTACTATTTTTGCACTATATTAAAGTTATAACATTACCAGTTAAATTCATCCCGCAAATGAAATAATTTTTTTAACAGTTTTATCAACTCTTAAAAAAGTAAAAGTTAAAGAATATGACTTAAATTTAGTAAATGGAGGAAGATGATATACTACATATACATGAGAAGATTTTAAAGTATTTTTTGATTGAATCAGACACTAACCATACCGTTTATATAAAGCTTATAGAAACACTCTTATGGCAAGCTTTAAATTGCACTGTCCCTTACGGTATAGTAAATGAGAAAAATGAGCTTGAAGTTATCTCAAAAAATTATGATATCGTTGAAAAATCAAAAAAGAAAAAACCAGAGGAAATTACCTATAGAGAATATAAAAATTTATACGAGTTTGTTATAAGCCTGGATACTTATTTATCAAATTTAAAATCAGAAGAGGAAATGTATAATTTTAAGACTATGAATATAATTGAAAAATACAAGAATGAACTTACAAAACCTAAAGTATCAACGTTTAAGGGTAAGACTGAAAAACCAACAAATGAAGATTTACAAGATTTAGTTTTAGAGTATAATTCTATATTGGAAGAATTAAAAGAAAAAAATCTCTTTTTTTATTCTGAACGCCTTTCCTATTACCTTAAAAAATACAGAATGAACACAGTCTATAGTGTATATAATCCGTTTGAAGACAATAATATTACAGTTAAAAGAAAGAAGAAAAACTATTATTGTAAATGTTTTGAAAAAGGGGAAGATTTATCAGGTAATATTATATGTAAAAACTGTGGTAAAATATATAACGAATTAGAAGAAACTGTAAACTATAACGATTATTCAAGAGTAAATATAACTCAGAGATATCATTATGAAAAAAGATGCCACTTTAGAGACACAATAAATCAATATCAAGGAAAACAGAATAAATATATCCCGCAAAAAGTATATGACGATGTTAAGTATATGATTAATATGCATGGATTAGATATAAATAAAGTGACTATAAAACATATTGGAATGTTTCTCTCAGAAACAAAAAATTCAAAGTATTATGAAGATAAACAGCTTATATATAGTATCATTACCAATAAGGAAAAACCAGATATAAGCAAATATGAGAAAAAGTTATTTGAAGACTTTGAAAAACTGGTTGAAGTCTTCCTTAAAATTAAAGGTGACCGTAAAAACTTTCTTCATGCTCATTATGTCCTTACTCAACTTTTATTAAGACAAGGCGTAAAACTACCCGAAAATTCTCTTAACAGTCTAAGGACACCCGCTCGTCTAAGAGAACACGATGATATTTATCAAAAATGTTGTGACGCTCTTGGATGGAACTTCATCCCATTAGCTTAATTATAAACCTGTATTTTAATTCTACAGCATCACAGTTTGTTCTAAGCCATTTTAATAAGTTTACAGAAATATTCTCTAAAGAATATCCTCCAAGTATATTATCTGTTATATAGCTTATCTCTATCGTCTCGTCATCTTCCAATTTTTCCCAACTATCTTTTATCGAGTTAAAAAACTCTATAGAAGTTACCCCCTTCTTTCCCCCATACTTAAGATAAGTATCAAATAAATATCGTATCCACCATGTTCCTTCTTCCGTTTTTTCTTGAGATGTTGGTGTATACGAAACACCCTGGTTTATATTTTCTTCTTTAAACATTCTTAAATTCTCCTCAAGCTCTTCTATATTTCTAATGACGTTATTTAAGGTTATTTTTAGTATCTCAATACTGTCAGTTATATATTTTTCACTTTTTTTCTTTTTTGTCTTTATAAAATCAGTCTTAAATTTAACCACAAAGAATGTGTTTCTGAAGAAATTTACCTTGTTTATAACATATGCCATCTGAATGTTATTTAACGTTATATTCATCCCTATACCGTTTTGTAGCACGCTACGCAAACTTGTGTAATTTACAGGGGGTTGTGTTACTATGGAAAATATAGTATTGCACATTAAAAAAAATTCGTTTATCAGGTTTTCCATCTTATATTATAACTAAAATATTTCTTTATATTTTTTCATCAATTTTAATATCGCTGCTTCTTTTGCTTTTGCCTCTACTTCGATATTGATACTTGTATTATATCTTTCAGGCACATCTAAAAGGTGTTGTGGAATAACCTCTATAAAATCAGAATGTGCTCCAACCATCTTATCCGGAGCCTGTTCTGATATATGAAAAACTGGAGGTAAACCCTCCCATGTTTCTACAATCTCATCCATCATATCTTCAATGTCCTCTTCTAAATCATCCTTATTATAATGACAATGATAACAAGTATGATGATGAGTATCATAAATCATTGGAATCTTACAAGCTTGTGCTATTGTCAAACAATCTCTAACCGAATAACACTTTTCATCATTTTCTATTGCCAATCTATCCTTGACTTTACGCGGTAAATCGTCAAACTGTTCTATCCAACGTCTTGTTGAAGCTTCTTTGTCACCGTAAACACCACCTCCGTGAACACACAAAATACCTGTACTGTCGACATTCATATAGTCAAGGATATCAGCGTGCATACTAAGGTCATCTACGGTATGCTGAAAGACATCATGATTTTTAGCCCCAACTTGGTTGAATTGACCAGGATGCATTGTAATACGGTGATTTTTTCTATTACAATAATCACCGGCTTTTCTAAGGGCATCAATGGCAAAGTCCATAGTATAAGGCTCAGTTTCCTTATCTGTAAAGTGAGGGAAAATTTCAGAGGATAATCTAAGGTGATGAATATTGTTTTCAATATTCCAATCTACAAGGGTAGTAATATCCTCAATATTTTTAAGAGCAAAATCTTTAGCACGTTCTACGCTGAATGTTCTACGAGGCATACTTCTACTACAAAATACCTCAACATTTTTACGTGAGCCAACAGGCTTATGTTTTCTTAAAGAATTGTTGATACAACAAAGACCTAAATGAACCTGTCCTTTAGGTGCAGAAATACGTTTGTGTTGGATGTTAGTTGATTTCATAATGAATAATTTCAAGATACTTTTATGTTGAAATTATTATTTTTTTTCAATTAGATTAATTTTATCGCGATAACTTACATGTCTCTATATTGTGGTTGAACGTCATTTTCATAAACGTCATAAAAACCCTCTCTCTTAGGCTTTCTCATAAAGATAAGATATAAGGCAACTAAGGCAATAGCTATGTGTAAATTAGACATCTTTTTAATATTAGGAAAAGATAAAAAAATTAAAAATCATCTAATCCTTCAACCTCAAGTTCAGGTATTTCTTCAAGCTCTGGTATTTCCTCATCTTCCATCAAAGGTTCTTCCACAGAAGGTTCCTCTTCCACAAAAGATTCCTCTACTTCCACATTTTGTTCTTGTGGTTGAGCTCTTTGATATTCTTTAATAAACTTCTTTATGAGGGAACTATCAACTTGTTTACCAAATATTTTTTTAATGTATCTCTTAACGTCTTTTTTAGTTGTAGTTTCTAAATTACTTTTATCCAAAAATTTAAAGACTTCATCTCTAATTTGACCATCTAAATTTTCATTAAAAGGTTGCACTTCAACTTCCTCTTCTAAATTTACAACTTCATCTACCGGACCCTCTATCTCAATATCAGGTATATCTTCTACAACTACTTCTTCGTAATTAACAACTGGTTTTAGACCTATACCGGCAAGCTTACGGAATAATCTTTTACTGACATCATTTACAGTTATGGCAATAGATGTAATACCGCTTGGAGCTTCGTACACTTCTTTCTTCTTAGTGTTAAGCTCGTCAATTTGTTTTTGTATTTCAGCAATCTCTTCTTCAGGTTTATTCTGGTCTTTTGCTTCTTGAAGTTTTAATGTAAGAGCTTGCATTTCTTCTGTCATTGGTTTGTCCTTTTTCAATATAATAGGTACTTCTAAGCTTTGACAACCGTTATGATTACTGCCTTTACTTACGTCACAACTACAAGGTTGATTTTCAATTGAGTTTTTCTGTATGATTTCCATATAGCTATCAAGAAGTGGTTGTTTCTTCTTATAAGCAGCCTCATATAACATATCATCAACACTAGCAAAGTATTCATTACTTCCAAGAGGTTTATGTAAAAGCAGACGATAAACTGTAACATTACGTTGGTCTTCAGGTAAATGAGTATGAGATTTATATCTTATACCTCTTCCTATAATTTGTTTATCAGATGAAGCATTCCAATTACTTTCCATAATAATAATGTTTCTAACACCCTTTAAATCTAATCCTTCACCTCCCGCCTTTGAAATAAGGAGAACTTTTGCCTGGTCGTTGTTGAACTTTTTACGGGCTATTTTTCTCACATCACTACTAACATCTCCTGATATATAAAGGTATAATCCAGGTATATTTAACGCATCTAATCTTTTTCTTAAAAGGTTCATTCCGGCTTTCTTCCAATTACTATAAACAACAGACTTTCTGCCTTCATCTGCTTCTTTAGTTATAAAATCAATAATCCAGTTTACTTTAGGTGATAATTCTCCATCAAGAGAATTTATAGCTACTCTAAGGTTATGATAAAAGAAGTCGTTAATCTTAGGGTCTTTTTTACTTTTATCTAAAAGTGAGTTCTCAACATCTTGATATTTTTTATAATATTCTGGGTCCATATACATATCAATTACCTTATCTTCTCTTTTAGGATAATTTTCGTCCAAAGGAGGGTAATAATAACTTACTTTACAATTTACCATATTTCCGAGACTTTCAGTAGCTGATTTTATGAATTGTTCTCTACTGAGGGCTTTTTCAGGTTCATCACCGTTTAACATCATTATTATGTTTCTAAGGTCAAATATATTGTTAATTAACGGAGTAGCGGTTAATAAGAGGACTTTGAAGGCACTTGCAGCACATTTCATTATCATATAACTTTTACTTCCCTTCTCTAAGGCAGTTTCTTTCATAAGAGTTTCAGTTCTTAAATTATGAGCTTCATCAATAATTAAAAAAGTATTTCTACAATCAATCTCATTTTTTCTTTTTTGTAAATTTATATATTCATCATAAGAATAAATTTCAATTCTTGTATAAATATTTTCGTCATTATCAAGGTTTATTCCAAAGCGTTTTATCTCTTTTTGCATATTTTCTACGAGAGATAACGGGGTTATAATTATAACACGAATATTAGGATATTTTGCCATAATACAATTTATAGCTGCAACTGCTGACAAAGTTTTACCGGTTCCTGTAGCGTGAATTGCTAATAATGAACGGTGTCTTAACATATGCTTAACTAAAGCCTTTTGATGTTCTCTTAATTCTTTATCTTTTGTAGGTGCAATCATACACGATAATGTTGTGTCAGTTTCTGTGTTATTCCAAACTGGATTTTTATCAGTATTGAAAGTCATTTTTTCTCTCAAATATGACTTCTGTATAGCTCTACATAATTCTTTTTGAGTTTTATGTCTTGTAGTATCTATGTGTCTTCTTACGGCAATTCTTGTGAGAGTAGGCATATCATATAAGGCACAATTCTTTTCATCAAAATCTTCGGGTAAAACAAACATATCATCTCTCTCATAAATTATATCACATAATCTTTCCTTTTTCAATAAAAGGGCTTTCTCAGGTGGATAACCCTTTTCTTGTAAAAAATCTTTATGGTCTTCAAGTAAGGACTTTTTGCTCATACTTTTAATACATTCACCATACTTAGTAGCTTGAACCTCACTTGGGTTTGTATAATTTATGTTTAATTCTCTACATAGTCTTTCAATAGACATTTTTTCAGCTTCTTCTCTAGGGTATAATTCTATGTCGGTCATCATTTTGACAAGTTCATCTTTAGAATAAGCATTATTAACTTTATTAGGTCTTGGCCCGCAAGGTCTATTCATCTTTTCTTTAGAATAAAAAAAAGATAAAATTTAAATTACATTAAACTTTCAACAGCATTTGGGTCTCTTCTGTCTTTTTGAAATTCCCAAGCTACAGGGGAACCAAACTTAAAATTCTTAGGAAGTGCATCTGGATTTGCCTTATACCAGAATAAACATTCTTCTGGGGATGTTGCACTTGCTGAATTCTTTATAACAAGAGCTGTATAATCACCAGTTATTGTATCCATCAAATTATTAAAATCTTGAAAGCTATGAATACAAGCTCCAAAATACTTGTGTAATTTTTCTCTTGTAGCAATAATGTTCTCCTTGAAAATGAAGGCATAATCATAGTTATTTCTAATAGCTGGAGGAATATCTAAACAATACTGTAAAGTTAAAATATGAAGCATAGCCCAATGTCTCCCATTTTTATAAAAATCTTGAAAAATAGGTTTCTTAAGAATTTTCGGGTCATCTGTGCAATCATCTACAATATGTAAAGCCCAAGGGAACTTTAACCATTCTTTTGCTACTTTTTGCCTTATCTTAAAATTTTCCATTGCTTTCAAATCAAGCTTATTATATATACATACATCTGGAATTATACTTGCAAACGCGTGGTTACTATCCTCTGTTCCGGAGTAAACTTGCGCCACAGGAATTAGATGGGACTTTGAGGCTATAATATCCTTAATTAAACTACTCTTTCCGGATCCCGCTTTACCGATGATAATAATCTTTGTTCCATCTTCATCCTTTTTGCCTTTAAATGGGGGCATAGTATTAAAATCAAAAGGTCTAATGTTTATGGTTTTATTACGGTCTTCATCGTCGCTATTAAAAGACCGTTGAGAACGTCTAGATGAACGTTTTTCATCATCGTATTTTTCATATTCATCATCACTATACATTTAATAGAAAAATTATAACCTATTTAAATTATAATTTTTTAACTTAAAATCTACGGTTGTATCTCAAACGATTAGCCATATTAGTAGCTGCTGCCATAAGATTAGCTGCTGCTTGGTCTGGAGATCCAGATACGTTCATTGCTGCATTAGCTAATGCTTCAACTTGTGGAGACATTTCTGGGTTTGTAACTTGACCTTGAGCATTAACGGTAGAAGGAGTTTGGTAGAAACGTTGAGCAGTTGAAGCAGGGATTGGGACAGCTCCTGTAATACCATTCATCTCACCGACTGTAGCGAATTCATAACAGTCAGAGGAGTTATATACATCACGATATAAAGAAGAACAATTATTGGACATTTTATTTACAAATGAGTAAAGAAAAAAAAAGATTTTTTTAATCATTTTTACAATAATGAATGATGGCAATGAAAATATATTGTTGGAAATGGTTAGAAAGAACATTAATGACGCTAAAAGAGAAACCATAATAGACATTAACGATTGGACTGAGGAAAATGAAAAAGAGATAAAACGCCTTTCAAACATCTGTAAAAATGACGCTTACAACTTATATAAAAAAGGGTATAATATGACCCGATATGGTAAATATATAAACTTGAGCACAATTGTCCTTAGTGCAGTGACAATTTATATGGCTTCATCATCAATTGCCTCATCTATAAAAGACCCTATAATAACAGTGTTTGGAGTGTGTAGTATCATATTAAAAGGAGCATATCAAGTTTATAATTACTCTGAAACAGGAGGTATTCTCAAAGAAGTAAGTAGAGGTCTTGATAACCTTGCAACAAATATAAGATGTGAGATATATAAACCAGTAACATTAAGGAAGGAATTTGCTCAACTCATTTATGACGCTCAAATTGAACGAGACCAACTACTTACTAAAGTAGATAAAGCTGAATAATTATTTAGGGTTTGATAATTTATCACATTCTGCCTTAAAAATTCTTTCTCTCAGGTATGTTGTGCTCCAATTATGGTCTCTTGAATGCCAATGTATTTTAATAGGTAATTCATGTCCTGTATATTCTTTACCTTTCCAATCTGTTCCTAATACTCTAACATCAGGATTTAAGTGAGTTAATATTTTGTGTAAATCTTCCTCTGTAGAATACTTTATAACTTCATCTACATATCTACAACCTTTTATTTGTATTTCACGCTCTTCATACTCTTGTATAGGCTTATTTTTATTCTTTCGGTCTAAAGTAGGGTCTGTATGTAAACCTACTACTACTAACTCTCCTTGACGCTTACAATCCTCTAACATTAAAATATGACCACAATGCAAGATGTCAAATGCACTACAACAAAACACTATGGTTTTACCTCTAGATTTAATCTCATCTATTTGTTTAATTATTTCCTCTGAACTCATTGTTTTACTAATATAAATCAAGTCTTAAAATTAATAATTATTATCCAATCTTAATAATAAAATGAAGTCAAAACGCCGTTCAGGAAGACAAAGGTCTGGTAGCAAAGGTAGAAAAGTATCTATAAAAGCTAACCCTCGCTTATGGGAAAGTATAAAGAAAAAAGTAAAAGCAGGTTCTAAGGGTGGTCCCAAGGGGAAATGGAGTGCTAGAAAGGCGCAGCTTTTAGTGGCTCAATATAAGGCAAAAGGAGGCAAGTTTAAAGGAAAGAAAAGTAGGGACAATTCCCTCTCAAAATGGTCTCGTGAAAAATGGGATTATGTAAGTAAAAGTGGCCGTAAAAGTAAACGAGGAAGATATTTACCTGAAAAAGTAAGAAAGAGCCTTACTCCAGCTGAAAAAAGAAGAGAAAACAGAAAGAAGGGTAGTAAGAGAGGTAAAAAGGTAAGCTACTCTAAATCAGTTCATAAAAAGATGAAAAAATATAAAATTTATTAATTTTTCTTTTTAAGTATATAAAATGGCATCATACCGTAAAAAAGGTTCTCGTAAAGGCTCAAGAAAAGGCTCAAGAAAAGGTTCTCGTAAAGGCTCAAAGAAAGGTTCAAAGAAAGGCTCAAAGAAAGGCTCAATGTCAAGATATGTTGAGCTTCCTACTTTAGAAGACCGTTGTTATGTTGTTGCTGGTTCTAACTTTAAACCTTTACAAATAAAGGGTAAAAAGGCTAAAGATAAACTTATAAAGTCTCTTAAAGCGAAAGGAAAAAAAGGTATAATTAGTAATCTAATTAGATGCCGTGATGGAATTAAAAGAACCCCGACAAAATATGGGTCTGGACATTAATGTTAATTTTTTTTAATTTTCTTTTATAATATAAAATGACATCAATAAGAAAAGGCTCTCGTAAAAGTATAAAAAAGGGTTCTCGTAAAGGTTCAAGAAAATTATCTAAGAAAGGTTCTCGTAAGCGTTCACCTAAAAAAGTGTTAAAAGGGTCAAAGAGAGACGAAGCTATAAAAAAATATTTTAGAAAAGAAATAAAATCTTATGGTAAAGATTACTTCTTAGGTTCAGTGTGGAAACATCCTATAACTAAAAAACAGGTTGGTATAAAGGATAGTGACAGAAAATTATTTAAACAAGTTAAAAAAGAGATGAAAATAAGCGGAAAAAGATGTAATGTAAAGAGAAGTCCTACTGATAAAAAAGAAGACTTGATTAAAGAACTTAGAGCTTATGTTAGATGTTGGGAAAAACAGACTACTCGTAACCAGGATTTACCTATGTCAAGATTAAAATCAGAAAGTGTGGGTCAAATTAAAAAACACCTTAGTTTTTATAGACAAAATAATAAATATTAATTTTCTTTTATAATATATAAAATGTCCTCTAAACGCCATACAAGCAAACTTAGAAAATCTCTTAATAGTGCTAAAAAAAGAGTTACTAAGCTTAGACGCTCTCTTAAAAAGTCTGTCAAGAAATCAGGTTCTAAATCAAAGAGAACTCGTTCTTTAAGAAAATCCTTGAAAAAGGCAAGAAAGAGCTTAAAGTCAGCTCAAAAGAAATCAAAGAAATATAGCGCTAAAGGTATGCCTAAAAAAAGAAAATATAAATACTCGGGAAGAGCAAAATTTATGGGTTTTCATGGGTTATAATTCTTTTTGCAATAAATAAAATTTTTTTAAATATATAAAATGACTTCTTCATATCGTAAAAAGAGTCTCGTAACGGTTCTATAAAAGGTTTGCATTGTAATAAAAAATAAGCTGTAGTTTATCCTGTTATTTTTATTATTGAAAAAATAACAGTAATTTTAGGGGAGAAATATTATTATTAAAAACTAAATGATTTTATCGAGATATTTTTAGTTTTTTCTAATTATAATTATAAAATGGGTAGAAAGAAAAGCGATTCACCAACATCTTTTCCTTGGGAAAAACTCTTTAGCGAAAGCGATAATGAATTTGACCAAGCTATTTCTTATTGTAGCTCTGACCATATAGGTTCAGACACTGTTAAAAAGGCTGTCACAACAGTTGTCAGCGGTTATAATAGTGGTAGTAAAGTAGCCTTATGTGATAAGATTAAAAATAAGGCTAATCATATAAGACAACAAATCTTAAAAACACCTAATCCTGAAGCTATAAGAACCGATGTTATTGAATTTTATAAAAACACTTTCTTGAAGAAATTTGAAGGGAAGGTCGAAGGTATAAATAATATTGTTATTCCAGCAAGACCAATTCTCCCTGAATTATCACAAGAAGAAAGAAAGATATATGGTTCTCCTCCATCATCTCCAAGAGCAAAACCTCGTGTTTTAGATGACGAGGATATACCTGAAATTGATATCGGTATCGGTTCTCTTGAGGATGAAGTTACTCCTTTTGATAAATTATTAGAAGCTCAAATGATTGTTTATGCTTCAACAAAAGCTGAAAAAGATGGAACCGTAAAGTCTATAAATGCAAAAGAATTTTATAGTATCTTAAAAGACACTTATGAAGGCACCCAAGCTGAAGAATATATGTTAAATAAAGATAATGTAAAGTCAGCTATATCTAACTTGACAATTATGTTAAAGAATAATAAGAATAAAATAAAGGGTGTGTCTGATGCAAAGAAAACAATCTCTAATTCACCTTTTAAACAAGTTGCACCAGTGTTAAAACCTGTAGCTCCACCTGCCCCACCTAAAGCTCCTGCACCTCCTAGAGCTCCTCCTGTAGTAGAGGAAGAGGATGTAGAAGAGGAGCCTGTGAAAGCAGCTATAAAAGAAGGTAGTATAACAGAGGAAGAAATATTAGAATACATTAAAAGAAAAGGATGGAGTGTTCCAAGCTCAAAATCAAAAGAAAAATTATGTGACTATGTTTTAACTAAATTATCAAAGGAAGACAAAAAAGAAGATAAGAAATATGAAGAGCTTTTGGGTAAGGTTGAAGAACTTACAACTAATTTATTTGCTCTCATAGATATGCACGAAGAGCGTATTAAGAAACTTGAAAAGATAAAGAAGAAAAGAAAGGTATCTTTTGCTGAGAAAGATGAAATTAAAATTATAGAAGAAGAAAAGAAAGAAATAGAAAAGGAAATAACTGAAGTCAAAGATAAGATTGAAGAAGCAACAAAAGAAAAGGATAAAATTGATACTGAAAAAGAGGTTAAAAAGCGTCTTTGTTTTAGAATGAAGAAATGGTTAGATGAAGATGACTTCAATAGAGTTGAAGCAGAACAAGATTTATCATGTGGAAATGAAGGTATCTGTAACGTTGATGTTGGAGAATGTCAAACATCATCTTCATCATCTGATTATTCAGAAACTATAGGAGCAGCTACTATTAAAGGTAGTAAAGACACTGTTGATAAAATTAAAAGAAAGTTTGAAAAGAAAAAGGTTGTTATTGAAGAAGAGGAAATTATCCCTGAACCTAAGAAGAAACCATTAGTTATTGATGAAGAAGAGGAGGAAATACCTGAACCTGTTGTGGAAGAAGAGCCTGTAGAAGAGAAAATACAAGAGACTGTAGAAGAAGAGGAAGAAATACCTGATATTGCATCAGATATTGAATTATCAGAGGATGAAGAGGAGCCGAAGGCGGAACAGGAGCCAAAGGTGGAAGAAAAGAAGATTGAGAAGGTTATAAGAAAATGTAATACTATTCCTTTAGACGAAGATGTAGATGAAGAAACAAGAGCAAAAGATTTGCAGTGCGGAGAAGGTGAAGTATGCGATTTAGGAATGAGTATGTGTGTTGTTGAAGAAGATGTAAAAGAGCCTATAGAAGAGATGACAATCGGTGGAATGTTAGTTAGAGTTGTTGGAAGTAATGCAATTTTAAATAAATTGAAGGAAAAGATAATGAAGAGTGGAGGGGAAATTCCAGCGGAGCCACAGGCGGAAGAGGAGCCGCAGGCGGAAGTTGTTGAAGAGGAATCGAAGGAAGAGGAGCCTGCAGTTGATGTATTTAAGTCAAATATACCTGGAGTTAGACCTACTTTAGAGAGTATTATACAAGGTATTAAGAGTATATCAAAGAGTACCAATATCGTATCAGAACAGAGTAAAGTTAAGGCAGCAAACAGAAAGTGTTTAGAAAGAATAGCAAAGTGTGCAGGAATTAATATTTAAAAATTATCCTTTAAAAGGAAGAAGAGTATTGAAAAAAGATGGATAATAAACAACTTATTCATATAGCTTGCGAAGGTATAGTTATTGGAAGTGTTTCTTTATATTTTGCAAAACAATTAAAAAAGGCTAATAAAGAGATTGAAGATTTAAAAGAAATTATCTCTAAAAATCAAGCTGCAAATGAGAAGAGATTTGAAGTTTTATTCAATATTCTTGATAGTTTAAATTCTCCTCAACAACCACAAAGAAAGATTGTTCCACAACAACAACAAAAGAAGGTTACAATTGTTGCACCTAAAAAGAAACCTGCACCAATTAAGAAAAAGGTTACACCAATCGAAGAAGAAGAGGAACCAGTTGAAGAACCAGTTGAAGAAGAAGTAAAAGATGAAGTTGTTGATTTAGAGGAAGAGACAAGATCATTATTAGAAGAAGACGTTGAAGAAGATATTGAAGCTTAAAAAATTATTTTATTATAATTAACTTATAATAAAATATGTGGTCTAGAATAGCTGATAAAAAAGAAGAAGAGGTTGTTACTGAAACTAACAGCGAAGATGATGTTAACGTAGTAGAAGTTCCAACAAGCTTTGAAATAATATTTAAGAAAGAAATAGGTAAATTTGTGAGAGAAAATTATGATATGCTTAATTACATCTATAATAAGTGTTTTAAAGGATACGCGCATATAGATAAAAAAGATTTTTATATCTTTGCTTATTATAATAGCAGAAAATGAGTGACACCGAAGAAGAGTTATTCGACCTTGATAATGAGGAATTAGATTTATCATATCAAAATGTGTATATGACAAGGCGCATTTATGAGTATATAAAAGAGATGTGTAAAGACACTGATTTATTCTCATATTTATTAGAAATTGAATTATATGAGTTTCTTTACCCGAAAGAATACGTAGAGGGTGAGTGATAATTTTAATATTTTGTAAAAGTATTAAAATTAAAAGATAGGTTTAATTACCATTTGTGAGAAGATTTAATGTAGCGTTAGTAACAGTTTGATAATATAAATAGAAACCTCCGTGGTCAACTATACCAGAAATAGGTAAAAATTGTACGGCAGTATTAAAATTAACTGGGATACGAGTATAAGCATTAGAGTCTTGTGAAACGGTTGTTGCGTAAGTTGCACCTACTGCAGCTACAATAGTATCTGAAACAGCATTTGCTCCGGTTAATGGATTAACAAAAATTTCAGTAACAGTTTTACCCTTATTAGCACCACTAAAGTTATAAAGGAAACCGTCAGTATCTCCAAAAGTCATATATTTATCAAGAGAAGCTCCACAATCAAAGTTATAACCAGCTTGTTGTGCAATAGGAATACCATAAACAACAGAAGCACTACCAGTATAACCATAAGGACAAAGAGTTTCATCTAAAGTAGAATATATGTGAGTAACACCGCAACGAGGTAAAGTGTAAAGAGGTCTGTTAGGATTAGTCCAACCGTGTAAATTTTTCAAAACTCTACCAATAGCACCAGTATATTCAGGTCTATAAAGTTGTCTAATATCAGCACCAGTAAGACCGAGTGGACCACCAAAGAAAGCACCTGAATAAACATAGGTAGAGGAAGGTGGAGCAACAGATGTAGAATATGCTAACATAGTTCCTATATTTGCAATATCTTGAGCGACATTAGCTTTTTGATCTACATCAGTCCAGAATGGCCAGTAAGTAGATAAAGATTCAGGTTGAGCAAAGAGTGAGTGAGTAGGTTGATTTGCCCCAATTTGAGAGAATAAGAATAATAAGGTTGGATTAATTATATAATTACCAATTTGTGTATTAGATATTAAGTTAATCAAATTTTGACCATCTTGAACTGCTCCACATAATATTCTTTTGAAGGTGAATGCGGAAGCTTCAGATGCAGGAATAATAGCTGAAACACCAGATGAGAATTCATTAACAACACCAGGAGCGTAAATACCACCTAATGAATAACCTGAAACAGTAACTGGAAGTGTTGTACCAGTACCTCCATATGCTGATCTAGCAGCACCAAATAACGCATTTTGTGTGCTAATACCAGAGGTATACATATTTCTTAAACAACGAAGTAAATCAACTTGTGGGTTAATTTGAGACATATAATTAAATACACAGTCATTTTGAGATACACCAAGACCAAAACCATCAGCATCAGCAACAATATAACCTAAACCAGCTTCAATAGCATAAGTTGAAGGGAAGATAATACCAAAAGTAGCACCGGTAGAATTTGAAGGATCAAATTTAGGAAGTGAAGAATTAAGAGAAACAACAGTTAAACCAGCTTGAAGAGTAGGATTAGAATAAGTTTCCCAACCTACAGCAGCAGAGTTATTACCAGGTTGAAGACCTTTAATGTTTAAGACAATAGAACCAGTTTTAGAGATAGTTTGAGGAACATAAACAGTAGCAGAAACTCTTTGAACTGATGAAGTAGTACTATCAGATGAATAATAAACAACTTTATAAACACTGACAGGTTGAGCTGGACCTACTAAAGAAGGAAGTGGACCAGTCCAACAGTTAGTAGGGATAGTGTAGATTAAATCAGAGCTAACAAATTGACCTCTAGTCCAGTTATTACCATAGTTCAAAGAAGCGACTGAACCAGACATAGAAGTAACGGTTGAGTTTAATGTTGTGGTAGAAGTGTTTAATGAAGCGACACTACCAGACATAGAAGTAACGGTTGAATTCAAAGTGGAAGTTTGATTCTGCAAAGTAGTAATATCCGCAGGATTGTTAAAATAAACAGTTTGAGTAGCCATTTTAATATATTAAAAAAGAAAAAATAAAAAAAGTATGTTTTCAGGGTAATAATATACTGAAATATCAATAAATTAGTTTAAAAGGTCTAATAACCCGATATATCAATATATTAATAATATATTGATATATTATTAATTTAATAATTTAATAATATATCATTATATTATTTATTCAATATCATTCTTCTCGTCTATTTTTAGGTTTCTTAACTTTTCAATTATAGTTGTAGTTTCGTTAAAGGTTATATCTTTAGGAAATTTTTTAAGATATTCATATAAAAAATTGTGTTCTTTTTCAGTAAGTAAATTATCTTTTATTTGTTTATACCTCTTTGAATAGTCATAAGTCAATTCCATGTTTTTTCTCGTCTTTTTAGAGTGTTTTTCTTTTATGTATAATTTTAAGCTTTCTGGAAGGTTAGGTCTTCCTACTTTTTTATGCTTGTTTTTGTTGTTAATTTTAAGTTTTTCCATTATATTATGATACATGTTATATATGAGTTCTTTGTCAGTATTATGATATTCGCATTTTAATAAATATTTACAGATATAATTTTCTATTTGTTCAGGTTCCCATCCATCTTTATAAAGTTCAATTCTAAAAAACATCCTCTCTTGAACCTCGTCATAATCAATCTCGTATTTTTCTTTTATATTTTCTAAAGATATACTTGAAGCTATAATATTAGCAGTATAATGATATATATCTTTTGTAAAAACATTCATAACATAAGGGTTATCATATTTCTCATTTACAGCTTTTACAATTTCTAATACTTTAAGGTCTGTATTAGTAAGAAAATTAATTGTTTCTGATAAAATATTTTGAAGCTTCGTTAAAGTCATATTATATGGTATAAGATTTGTAGTTAATAATTCATCTTTCCATAAAAAATGAGTTTGAGTTAATTCATTCATCTTTTAATATTTAACAATTTAAATATTAAAATCTTATTTTAATTTTTTATTTTGGCGTTTCTTTTAACCTTAAATAAAAATATTTTAAATTATTCTTCAAAAAAGCGCAAAAGAAGTGTTTTTTAAAACATTTATAAAGAGGCTTAAAGAAAGCGATTTTCTATTAATAAAAACACAAGATGGCTCCAAAATCTCAATCCAAGAAAACCGAAACTCCTGCTCAAGTTGCTGCTCCAGTTGTTGAAGCTGCTCAAGTTGCTGCTCCACAAAAAGCTCCAAAGAAATCTACCAAGAAAGAAGAAGTTGCACCTGCTCCAGTTGCACCTGTTGTTGAACAAGAAGTTGAAGCATCTGAAAAGAAAGAAAGAAGAGTTGTTACAAAGGAAACTTTACATGGTGACTTTGAAGCATTATTATCAAAGATTAATGCTGAAGTTGATAGATTACGTGAAACTAAACCAAAGGCAAAAGGTTCTAAATTCTTAAAGACCCTCAACAAAGATATTAAACAATTACACAACGATGTCTTAAGAGTTACTAAGTTCAAGAGAAATGGTGATCGTAAAACTTCATCATCATCTGGTTTCTTAAAGCCAGTTAATATCTCATCTGAATTAGCTAAGTTTACTTCTTGGGATGCAAACAAAGCATATTCTAGAACTCAAGTTACCAAGTTTATCTGTAACTATATTAAGACTAAGAAGTTATATGATGAAAAAGATAAACGTAATATCATCTGTGATGCAGCTTTAAAGAACTTATTGAAATATGACCCTGCAAATCCACCAAAAGATGAAGCTGGTAAAGCAGTTCCATTAACTTATTTCAGACTTCAACAATACTTGAAATCTCACTTCAAGACTGTTGCTGGTAATAATGTTTCAGTTGAAGAAGACTTAGAATAAGTGTTGAGTCCAGTATAAAAATTAATTAATATATTATTAAAGTATAATTTACTCTAATAATAATTTTTTTTATTATTCTTTTCATAATAATAAAATATGACCTCAATTGATTACGCAACTATTGACTTTAAAGAACACATCGTCAATAACATCATCAAACCTGGTTATAAGAAAGAAATTGAAGACTACTCCTACAACAGAGTTATGTGGAAGAAACGAGGTATGAGATTTGAAACTACAAGCAAGATATTTATCGGCTTTGGTTCTATTGCTTCTTTTGCTGCCGGTGTTTATGGGTATCAAACCCTCTCATTTGTTAGTGGGGCAATTTCAACCATATCTCTCGTATTCTTACAATATGCTAATTTTTCTTATAAGGAAAGTAAAAAGTGTCACGTAGACCTTAATAATCTCCTTGAAAATATAGGTATTAAAAAACTTCCTGAACTTAGCGCAGGAACTCAAGATGATGGTATAATGATGAAAAAAGGGTCAATTTCATCACCAGTTGTAGGAACTGGTTATACCGTAAAATCTCCGTATACACCTAACCCTATAAATACAGTATATGAAAAAGAACTCTTAATGTCAGACGCAATTGCTGCTAATAATTTAGAAAAAGTTAAAACCTTACATGAAGTTGATAAAATAGATATTCCAATTACAATCTTCATTAACAGTGTTCATAATAAAAATATGGAAATGTTTAAATATGCCTTAGAAAAGAAGGTTGAAGATACATATGACACTTTACAAGTTATTATTAAGTCAGGAGGAATGGAGTATGCTAAGGCATATTTTGATGCTGGTTATACCTATAAACATACTTTATATCCTAACGAAGAAACTCCGTTATTTTCAGCTGTATGTAAGAATGACATAGAACTTGTGAAGTATGTGTATGAAAAGTGCCCTATATGGATGAGAGGAAAAGCAGGTGAGATTGAAGAAGCCCGTAAAAATAAAAATAAAGAAATAGAAGAATTCTGTATAGCTAATGGCGCTCTCAAAACAGATGATGTATCAGTAAAAGTAGAAATTTAATTTTTATTATTTAAGAAATAATAAAAATGCGTAGTCATAAAAAAAGTAAGCGTAAGTTAAGCAATAATTGCTCTAGACCAAGAGGGTTTAGTATGATTGCTCATTGTAAGGCAATTGGTAAGCTTAAAAGAAGTGGGAAGAAAAATAAGGGAAAGTATATCAAAAGTCCAAAGTACCGAAGAAAATCATCCCGTAAATAATTTTGTAAATAATTATTTTTTAGACAATCCTTTTAACTCTTCATCTAACTTATAAATTCTTTTTTGTGTTTTTAACAGTTTAATTAAGACATCAAACACAATAAGTTTATTTATGTCTTCTTCCGTCTCTTCTTCTGATAAATCAGACAATGTGTTTACTTCTCTCTTAAAATTAGAGTAAAAATGTGTAATGATAGAATAGAAACTTCTCTTGTGCTTTTTATACTCAATATAATCGTTTTCACTTAAAGGTGCTCCTAACCCTTTTTTAATAATTTTAAAAAGTTCCGAACATTCAAAATGTAATTCATTCATTTCAAGGGCAATATCAACCATTCTTTCTTCATTTTCAATCTCAGCTAAATATTCTCTTTTGACACTATTTTCTTCAAGGGAGTTTTCAAGGTCTTTTTGTTCTTTTTCTTTTTCTTGGTTATGTTTGAGCTTTTCCTCATAAGACATATCATTCTTATACCCCATAAGGCGATTATACCCTTCATTTTCAGCTTTTAAATATGAAGTTTTTTCAGTCTCAATTAAGAGTTGCGTTTCAAGGTCTTTTATGCGTTCAATTAATTCTTCTTTTGATTGTTCTTTGTAATTCATTTTTTTAATTGAATTAAAGGTTTATTTATATTATATAAATACACTTTTAAATCATTTTTACAAGATGGGTTTAGACGGATTTTTATCATATGTGAAAAAGAAACATCCTGGGCTAGTTAGAAACGAACATATTTCATTATATAGTCATAACACTATATTCTTTGATATATCCTCATATATCTATAAATATGTTTGTATCTTTGGAACCCAAGATGGAAGGTGGCTTACTGCAATGTTACAATTGTTCCTTGTTTTTAAGGAGAATAAAATAAATATTATCCCCATTTTTGATGGCCAAGCTCCAGATGCTAAAAAGGATGAAACTGATATGAGAAAAGAACAAAGAAATAAGATTAAAAATAAGGCTGAAACTCTTGACAACGCAATTTCTCTCCTTAGAGAAGGCGAAACTCTTGACGAAGAAACAATGACCTTAGTTAAAGACTGCTTAAAAACAATAAAGGAGAAAAATGAAAACACAAAATTAAAGTCTTTAATGAAGTTTGCAAATGAACAATCAAACGAAAGTGAAAAAATCACAGACGAAGACTTGAATGAACTTGATTTATACGTTTCTTCTTTAAGACGTCAAATGGTTTATATTAGAGACAGCGACTATACTGCCTTAAAAGATATGTTAAATATCTTAGGTATTCCATTTAAAACAGCCCCAAATGAAGCTGAAACTTATTGTTGCGCTATGATAAGACAAGGTTTAGGAACAGCAGTTATATCTTGTGATAGTGATTGTTTTGCACACTTGGCAAAGGATGTTATTTTGTCAGTTGATACAACAGGTATGATTGAACACTTAAAACTTGAAGATATATTAGAAGCCCTTGAAATAGACGAAGAACAAATGACAGATTTAGCATTCTTATTTGGGTGTGATTATAACGCAAAAAACAAGTTATATAAAGTTGGGCCTGTCAAAGCCCTAGAACTCATAAAAAAGTATGGAAGATTAGAGAATATTGAAGGTTATGACAAGGAGAAAATTGACAGTTTTATTGAATTAAGAAAATTATTTAGGATAGAATATCCACTTATGAAGAAGTATGTAAATAAAGATATTGACGAAGAGGCTCTTTATAATTTTATGGAAGAAAAGAGAATTCGTGTGGGAAGAAACAAAGTGGAAGAAGTCATTAAGAAAATAAATAAAAAAGTAGAATTAGTATTTGCAGATGAAGAATAAAAGTTTAAAAAAGACCCTGGTAATTTTTTATTTTAAATAAAAATAAAAAATTTACAATTCATCATTATACTCTTCAGAAGCTGAACAACAAGAATATTGTTTTCCAGCTACAGGATTACCTACACAACCACCTGTTTCATATGTGCATACATCATCTGTAAAATAATAGTTATTTGTTCCAAGCATATTTGAGCAATAATTACACATCCAATCACATCCTGTGCCTTGACCAACTGTAAATGTAATACAATTGTTTTGTATAGTTGTTAAACCCGAGGCACCGGATACAGGACCCGAGGATAAAATTGAAGCTAAAGCTAATAATAAAAACTTAATCATTTTTTATTATTAAATACGAGTTATCTTTAAGTTATTTTATAAAAACAATAATTGTCAGTTCTTACCAACTATATAATCTAATTTACGAAAGGATAACAAATTATTAAAAACAATAATTACATAATTCTTTTAACCCAAACATTCCAATTTGTAAATGTAACATTTCCAGTATCACTAAAGAGTAATCTTCCTATATTACTCCATTGTGTCGTTGTATCATAAATAGGAGCAGAACCGCTATTATTAGTAGTTCCGGCTCCTGCAGTCCAATAACCGTGCCCATTAACAACAGCAGTTGTGTCTCCAGCTTCAACTTTAATTTTCTTACCACTTCTATTATTAAATATCTTAATTTTACCTACAGGATCATAACCAATAACTCCAGATACATAATCAAAATAAAATGACTTTTGATTTTGAGAAATGTATCCAAGACCTCCTGTAGAAGGTGATTGGGTATATACCATATAAAAAGGTGTTCCCGAACCTGTAAATGTGTAATTTGGATATAAGAACATATCATTGTTTGAAGCATTTGCACCGTAGCAGTTAAATTCTATCTCATATACTGCATTTTCAACCATAGTTGTTGATATATCTATAAAACCTGTTGCTGATGTTGTAGAATAATAATGAACTGTATTATAATTACTTAATAGCAGAGGTGATGCTTGACCTGGATTTCCTCTATTTATAAAGTTAGGGTTTAATGACGGTGCATAAACTAAACTATTAAAAACACTTTCACCATTAACGTTAATACCTCCTGTAACTATTAAAGCACCTGTAGCTGACCCTGTAGCATTTGTTGAAGATGATATTGACATGTTAGAAGTTGTTAATCTATTATTGTTAAAAGTCAAATTATTACTTCCTGTATAAGCACCACTTTGATTGAAAATTACTTGGGTATGGTGACCTGCAGCTATTTGAGGGATAAATAAGGTTGTATGAAGATGAGAAACAGTTCCATCTCTAAATTCTAAAGTTACACTTCTGTTATTACCACTAAATATTATAAATATTTTAAGTAATATACGCTTAGTCAAATCTGGTAATATTGTAGTAGGAACATATAAAGTATTTGTGTATAATGCTTGAGTTGTATTTATAAAAACTGAACTTGCTCCTGTTCCTCCTGCTAAATGAACTGGATTACTTACACCATCAGCATCAACATAAAGAACATCAAAATAAAATGACACAGCAGACGAAGTACTTGCAAATCCAAATAAATTTAAATCCCAATTTCCTCCAATAATAGTTGTGCTTGGAACACCTGCTGATAGAAAATTAGCTATATTTATGGTTGTATTTGTTTGGGTTGCTGTTATTGTTGTTTGATTTGATGTATCTGGTATTATCATAAGTGCTCCTGTTCTTGCAACACCAGCATATGCACCTCCAACTGTATCTAAATAAAAAATAGTACTATCAGATGCCCCATTTGTTCCAGCTGTTCCTTGTGGTCCGATATTACCTTGAGGTCCTGTATTACCTTGGGGACCAATTGGTAAATTTGTTCCTGTTAAACCTTCACAATATATTGTTCCTTTAACTGTAAGAGGGAAGGTTGGATTATCAATACCTATACCTAAATTTCCACCTGTAAAGTATGCATTATTTATATTATTTGATGCAACGTTCCATATAGATACAGGGCCAGATGCACCACTTTGATTTTGAAACCATAAATTATTTTGATTGTTATAAAGTTTAATACCAGCTCCAGGATTAGTAGAACCAACTGTTAAAAATGGTGTGGCAAAACCAGCTGCAGATGATATAATACCATTATTATCTAAACCAAGAGTTCCTGTAGGGCCGATAAAGACAGTTCCTGTTGAAATATAAATAGACTTCCATAAGTTATCTGGAGACCCTAAATTATAAGTTGCATTTTGTGAAGGTAAAATTGAAGAACCTGCATAAATATTACTTCCAGTAGAAGTTCCAGTAAAATATAAACCGCTAAAACTACCAGTAGCTTCTCCGTTGTTATTAAATATAAATTGAGACGATACACCACCAACTTGTGGTAATTGTCTATTTGTCCAATAACTTCCGTTATAATAGAGGTAATCTCCAGTTGATTTATTTTGAAAATAGACATCACCTTCAAATTGACCCAAAATACCTCCAAAAGAAGGTCTAACTAATAAAGAACCATTAGAAGGAGATGCGTGCATAACAGCAGCCATTAATACCTTAGGATTATTCCCAGTTGGAATATATTTAGTTAATCCACCTGCAACTAATGGATTATAATAAACTAAATCACCATCTATCCAGTTTTCACCACCACCACTTGTATCAATTCCCCGTACAATACCAAAATGGGTTATATAACCCCAATCATTTGTTGCAAGATTTTCTGTAGCTATACCCATAATATATTCAGCTGTAGAAGAAGTTATACCACTAGCAGGAGATGCAAGTACTCCAACAGATGAACCAAGAGTTCCTGCAAACATAACAACCTGTCCGTTTGTTATTGAAGATTGTGCCTTAACTCTAAAGTATGTTTCTTCTCCTATTTGCTGAACTACTCCGCCTGTATTCATTACTAAATTTAATGTTTTTGTATTATCAGCATTATCCCAGTATAATGTTCCCTGTGTTATACTTGAACCGGTATTTAATGCAAAACTTATATTTGCAACATTTTGCATATCTCCTATATCTCCAAGTATGATTTTACTATCTTTAATAGTATCTGAATTTTCAAATCTTATTATAGAGTTATATGACCCTGAACTTATGTTTATTATACCAGCAGGACCTGTTGGTCCTTGGTTTCCTATTAATCCTTGGTTTCCTTGAGATCCAGTTGTACCTCTTAAACCCTGATTACCTTGATATCCAACAAGTGCTCCTGTTGGAACTGTTATACTTCCAGTTATTACTAAGTTATTTACTGTAGCATTGGTAGTTGTTAAACCACCTGTTGCATTTAACACAGATATTAAATTTGTAGGTCCAACAACTGTTAATCCGTCAAATCCAATAATAGCTCCTTGAGAAGCAAAATTTTCAGCAGCTAAATTTTGAAGGTAAGCATTAGCTCCACTCATATTTCCCGAGAATGTTATATCTGTAAAAGGTCCTGTATATTGACTTCCTTGGAACCCTATATTACCTTGACTTCCTTGTGGACCTATAGCTCCTTGTAAACCTATTAATTTACTTTCATCTGTAACATCTCCTGCATATTCATATGAATTATCAGGTCCGGTTGATCCTGCACCTGTCCCTGAATAGACAAATAAATCTCCTCCTGTAACAAGAACAAATTCTCCTATATTACCACCTGTTGCAATAATCGTATTTAATCCTGTGTAAGAAGGTGTTGTAGCAAAAACTTTAAATCCTTGTCCAACTAAACCTTGATTACCCTGATTTCCTTGATATCCTTGATTACCCTGATTTCCCTGAAAACCTTGATTACCTTGAGAACCCTGATTGCCTTGATTTCCCTGGAACCCTTGATTGCCTTGTGTTCCTTGAGTTCCTTGATTACCTTGATTACCTTGATTACCTTGAGTTCCGGTGATTCCAGCTAAGCCCTGATTACCTTGAAATCCCTGGTTACCTTGTGCTCCTGTGCTTGACCCTCCACCTGATGGACCTTGTAAACCTTGCGGTCCGCCGAAAGCCCCAGCTGGACCCGTAGGGCCCACAATTGTTGAAAGACCAACACCTACTGTAGAAGGTCCTCCTGATAAAGATGTAATGAATTTTATTCCTGTAGGCATCTTTATAATATACTTTTTTATAAAAATATTTTTTTTATAAAAGAGTTTTTTTACAAATTAATGTAATAGTTATTATACAATCTCCAATTATTACCGTTCAAATCACTCTCTAACACAAAACTTTGGTTATTAACCATATTAGTAAATGGAGATACAAAAGTATTCTGGAAAGCAGTTCCATTTGTTATATTATAAGTACCCGGGGTAGAAGGTGCTTGTTTACATCTAACTTCTACATATTGTGCTATTGGTCCCCTGAAAAATCTTAATTGAAATTGCACAGCATTAGCTATCCCGTCGTTATAAATATTTTGACCGAAGAGTAAACAGTTAAGATAAGAGTATCCGCTAGCTGATTGAGTAGTTGAATAATAAAAGTTGTTTGTTCTTCTATCAGTATTACCAAGTAAAATACCTCTTCCTGTATTTGCAACCCAACTAATAGTACCATCAGGAGTTCCAAAACCAAGAACGTGATTTGTACTCCAATATATACCTGAATTAGCACCATTACCATAATTAGTTCCAAAAAAGAAAAAGTCAAAGGTAATTCCAGGTATAGTAGCTCCTGCATCATCTTGACCTGCAACCCCCGCTAATGAAGTTAAACCAGTTATGGACATTGTTGTAGTAGCATTACCCTGTGTTAAAAGACTGAAAAATTGTCTTTCATAATTATAATTTTGTAATAATTCTCTATCAATTAAGGCTCTATTATAAACTTTAAAAGAACCTATTTGTCCTCTATAATATCCTCCAGAATACATAAAAGTTGTGTCAGCTGTTCCTAATGAAATATAATACTCAGGAGAAGATGGAATTCTACTAAAAGTTATTGTATTCTTCTTTACACCGTTAGAATATACTGATAATAAATTATTACTATAAGTCCAAGCCATACAATTCCAGTTTCCATCAGTGTATCTATCAACTGGCGTACTTTGAATTCCCGTTGCAGCATAAAGACCAACATAACCTGTTTGACCGTAAATTTCAAAATTAGTAAAATGATAACCTGAATTTGGGGTGCTTGAACCTAAATGTGATATTACAACACCATTTGTCCCTGATTGATTATAAAAAGAATTTCTAAACCATATTTCTTGAGTTTCTTCAAATGACCCTGTAAAATAATTTACTAAATTAGAACTCATAGTATAACCACCAGTTGAAGAACCAATTCCGTTAAATGAAATTGCTCCAGAATAAGATGTATTAAATAACGTAGAACTATTGTTATTCAATGTTAAATCAAACCATGTGCTTCCAGTTCCAAAATAAGCCCCTGTAGTAACATAATAAGCAGGTCTATAAGTAGTTTGATAAGAAACCAAATTATTAGGTGCAATTCCTCCATAATTATACAAACTATTATTTCTCTGAAATAGTAAAGGCATTCTTTTATTATTAAAGTAAATAATAAAAAAATTAAACTAAAATCCTCTCCCGGATAAGAATCCTAACCATTTACTTCCACCTGTATATGTTGTTAACGTGATTAAGTCTGTTGCATTACCCGTTGTTGAAAGAATAGGAGTTGAAGGATTACCCCAACTGACAGAAGCTGGCCAAGAAATAACACAATTACCAGAAGAACTTTGTGTTAAGAATAAGTTTATGTTAGTTAATGTACCTGTTGGAGCCGGATTTATAAACGAAAGAGAATTTGACCCTGAAGACATAGTTAATGCAAAATTATTTCCTGTATTACAATTTATAATATAAGCACCTCCAAATGTGCCTAAAAATACTGTTTCTCTATAATTTTGTAAAGTCGGGTTAATTAAAGACCCTGTATTTGTATATCTTATATTACCTGATATATTTAACCCGCCTGTCATATTTGAATTACCAAACATGTTTAAGGCGCCTGTTATACTTACATTACCAACCACATCAAGAATAGATGTAGGATTGGCCTTACCAATACCCACACTTCCTGATGAATAATATATAATACCTCCTGTAGATGAAATCCATTGTGAACTTCCCCCACTTCCTCCTGTTCCTGCAGGCCCTTGTGCTCCTTGAAGACCAGATGGACCTGTAGGTCCTACTATACTGCTAATACCAATTCCAACCCTTGAACCAGGAGTAGAACCACTATTTAAAAATTTAATGCTTCCTGACATATTATTTATATTAATAGAAATAATATAAATAATTTTTCTTATTGTTTCGCTAGACATAACCATCTATTACCTAAAGTAGTGTTTCCATAAAGAAACGTTATTGTGCTGTTAGTTCCCACTGTTATTTGAGATGTTGCTAATGAAAATCTATTTGTAGCTATACTACTTACTGCTTCTTGTTTGAATATAACATTACCCGCTGAATTATTAATAAGAACTATATATCTACCAACAACCCCATTTGCTATACCATTGAAATTTATACCTCCGGAACCTGTCATGTTAAATAAAGTTCCTTCTGTCAAAGAATAATTATCAACATCTGCATTTACAGGTATAGTAGAACCTTGTGTAAATGTAACTGAACCTGATAAAGTTCCTGTCGGGCCTGGAACACCTTGAAATCCCTGTGTCCCTTGGAAACCTTGATTTCCTTGTGTTCCAACTCTACCTTGAGCTCCTGTTGGACCGTTTGTCATTCTATATAAATTCATAGTAGAACCCGCCTTCATTGTTATTGGACCAGCTGTTCCTGTTGTGAAACAAGATAAATGGACGTAATCATTTGCGTTTAATGGTAAGTATAATCCAATAGGAAATGCTACAGGAGAAACTATACCATAAGCAACGTGTGTATATGAATATACAGTTCCTGTATTAATATAAACATCAGTTGTTATAAAATCAGGGTTATTTTGACCTTTAATAATTAATCTTGCATCAAAATAATAATCACCTTGTTCACTTACTGTAAATCTACCATTTGATGGAGTAAATGTAATGTTTGATGATGGGGTATTAAATATACCAGTTGCACCAGAAAATGCAAATAATCTATTACCAGCTATTGAAAAAGCTGGAGAATCTGTAGTTCTTGTAAAACTCATTTTCACATTTGCTAAACTTCCTATAGCTGCTCCAGCTATACCTTGAACACCTTGTAATCCTAATAATCCCTGAAAACCTTGAACTCCAGGATTTGATGGTCCTGTAACTCCAGCTAAACCTTGTAAACCTTGTAAACCCTGTAATCCTTGTAGGCCTTGTAAACCCTGTAATCCTTGATTTCCAATACTTCCCGTCACTCCAACTAACCCTTGTAAACCCTGAAATCCTTGATTACCTTGAACACCATTAGCCCCTGTAGAACCAACTAAACCTTGAAAACCTTGATTACCTATAAGTGATGGTGCATTTCCAGCAATAACTTGAATTTCAAACCAAGCATAACTTCCTGCTACTGGGAAATCTATATTTCCACCTACAGTTGTAGTTGCACCTTGTATCATTCTATAATCAACTTGTATTGAACCAGAACTAGTATTTATTATAGTTTCTGATATACCTCCCATTGACCCAAATGCTGCAGCATCATTACTTCCATACCCTGTTATAATAGAACCTATATTTGAACTTGTAGTTCTATTGTGCCAAGTAAATGCAGGTCGAGTTCCTGCAAAGTTAGGAACTTCTGCTATTAAACGGTATATTCTATTTGAACCTAAGGTAATTATACCTGTTGATGTATCTAAACTTATATCAGTAGAATATGAAGCATCTACTTGATTAAAAATTATAGTAGTAGGATTTACTGTACAACTTTGAGAAGAGTTTCTTGAACCTCTCATAAAACTTGCCAATACACCTAATCCATCATTACCAGTTGCCCCTATAATACCCTGTACACCTTGAAATCCAATACTTCCAGTTATTCCTACTAATCCTTGAAAGCCCTGAAAACCCTGACTTCCTGTAGTTCCAACTAACCCTTGAAAACCTTGTGCTCCTTGAAAGCCCTGAAGACCTTGAAATCCTTGATTACCATTTGTTCCTGTTGTTCCAGCTAAACCCTGAAAACCTCTTGTTCCAGTAGGTCCTGTCAAACCAACACTATTAGCACCTAATACTTCAATTAAGGTCATATTACAATAATCTTGTGTATCTACAGTAATTCCTGAAGGAATACGAATAGCTCCTGTATGAAAACCAACTGATATATTTTCAACATTAAAATATGAAGGTATAGTGCTATGGGTACTTGTGTTATTAAAAAAGAACCTTGTATTAGCTGCAACACTTCCATCTATTAAAAAATCAAATGTAGCTAATCCTAATGCTGTTGAATAACATGAAAAACTTGTACTAAACATTAAGGTGCCTCCATTTGAATAAAATTGTCTCGTCCAATTTGGAACTATGGTTTGACCCGCTAAAGTTCCTGCAGTAGCTTGAGCACTATCTAATAATGGTGTAACTTGTATAAAACCTCCTCCCGGTCCAGTAGGACCTATAATACCTTGAACACCTTGGAAGCCTTGATTACCCTGAAATCCCTGTAATCCTTGATTACCTTGGAATCCCTGTAATCCTTGAATACCTTGAGGTCCCTGAAATCCTCTTACATTTTGAAGTTCAATAGCAGTTATTAATGGACCTGTTGCTTCTCCAAATTGACTATTAGTTGATATACTAATAACTTTTAAATTGTAAGTATTCAATCCTGACGGTGGATTTGGGTCAACTACTTGCAAACAATATGGATTATTCTCGTTTGACGAAGAAGATTCAAATTGAACTCTATTTCCTATAGCTGTAGTTCCTCTAAATAATTGTAATATACCCCAACCTCCAACACCTAGTGGATTTGCATCTCCGCACGCTAAAACGTGCACTGGATTACCACTTGTAGTTATATTTGTTGAAGCTATAGTAAAAGGAAATGTATCAGATGTATTTACTGTTATACTTGGAGGACTAGATTGTGTAAAATTAAGAGCTCCAAGACTTATAGCAGGCCCTGTTGCTCCTTGAATACCTTGAACACCATTAGTTCCAGTTGAACCAGCTAAACCTTGAAGACCTTGAAATCCCTGGAACCCTTGATTACCTTGAACACCATTAGTTCCTGTAGTTCCAGCTAAACCTTGAAATCCTTGAACACCATTAGTTCCTGTAGTTCCAGCTAATCCCTGAAATCCTTGAACACCATTAGTTCCTGTAGTTCCAGCTAATCCCTGAAATCCTTGTAATCCTTGAAGAGAATAACCAAAAGCTATTTGGTCTATAACATCATTTGGTTGATATAAATTGACAATAAACTTTAATGAGGTTGTGCCACCTATTAAAACGTTTGAACCAATTAGTGCTCCATTTTTATACCAATATACACCGAAAGATTGTGCAACAACGGTAAATATGTCGTTTGTTGTATATGTGGTTATAGCAGAACCAAATGAGCCATTATAGAAAAGATATACATTTCCACCTTGAAAACTAAATCCATAAGTTATAGTAGTTCCATTTGTTGATAAACCGGCAGAGTAATCGTTACTACTATGAACGTTCAAACGAAACGTAAGAAAGCAACTATTGTAAGGATAACTTTCAATTGTATTAGCTTTAGAAGCAGCGCCTGCAGACCCACTTGTTTTCTTTATACTATTCGCAGAGGTAATAGTTAAGTCGGATGATGCTGTTGTTAAAGTAAATAATGCAGGTCCATAAATACCAGTAGAACCTTGTATTCCTTGATTACCTTGAAATCCTATAAGTTTACTGTCATCTGTAACATCACCTGCATATCCGTATGAATTACCAGGACCTGTCGACCCAGCACCTGTTCCCATGTATACAAATAAATCTCCACCTGTAACAAGAACAAATTCTCCTATATTACCTCCTGTTGCAATAATAGTATTTAAACCTGTATAAGAAGGTGTTGTTGCAAAAACAATAAAGCCTTGTCCAACATCTCCTTTTAAACCTTGAAAACCTTGATATCCTTGGAACCCTTGATATCCTTGGAACCCTTGATATCCTTGAAAGCCTCTTTCTCCAGGAATACCTGAAGTATAAATGCTAATGTTTGATATAACAGTATCATTTGATGAAGGATAACCAGATAAAGCGTTAATATATAATCTTTGAGGTCCAGATGGTGCACCAGCTGTTTGGGTTGATGTAATTAAATTTCCGTTAATATAATAGTATGCAGTTGCAGGTGTTAAGTATATAGAAAAAATAGCTCCAGGAATTAAAGTAGCACCTCCTAAATTTCCTCCAGGTCCCCATATATCTATTTGATTACCTCCAACAATAATTCCAAAATAATTTTCTAAACCTAAAGAAAGATATTCTGTTCCTGGTGAAAATGAAGGTGCTCCGCTAACTACTTTCGCTTGAAAATAAACTGATGAAAAATCTGTATAATTATATGTTTCTACAGTGCTTATACCTTGATTTGCGTCATTTAAAATGACTGAGTTTGGTGTGGTAATTATAGGGTTATTATTATAAACTTGAAGAGTAAACAAACCAGGACCTATAGAACCTGTATTTCCCAATAATCCTTGATATCCTTGATATCCTTGAAAGCCTTGTAATCCTTGATATCCCTGAAATCCTTGATATCCCTGAAATCCTTGATATCCTTGATATCCCTGAAAGCCTTGATATCCCTGATATCCTTGATATCCTTGAAGTCCCTGAAAGCCTTGATATCCTTGAACACCTCCACTCATCCAGTAAGTTCCATCCCAATAATAAATTATATTATCTGATGCATCATAATATTGTTCTCCTTTTGCAGGATTTGGTGGTCTATTTGTAGGACTAAAAACTAAATTATCTATATATGAATTTGGTAACCGAGAATAAACTCCTGTTGGATTAGACTTACTTATGACCGTATAAATTGATGGTGTGATTATACTCATTTTATCTTATATATAAGAAGATAATTTATATAAAAATATTTTAACTTGCATTTATACTTTTTATAAGAGGTCTATTATAGTTTCCTTGTAATAATCCAACTATTTGAACATATTCATAGTCACTTAACTTCTCCCAGTTTATATCATCTGATGTTATTGGGCTATCCTGAATAGCTCTTTCTAGGTCAATGTTAGGCGCATCTTTATAATAATCGATTTGATTGATATAATTACGGTTAGGCTTCAAAATGTCAGCCCATCTGTCAGCTGAGATAGTTCTTACAGTATCATCCAAGGTGAACTTTTCTTTCTTAAATAAGAAGAGTAAGGCTAAAATTATGAGTAAAAGTAAGACTTTCATTTATAATTTAAAATTGAAATTTAAATGATTTTTAAAAAATAATTTAAAGAATTAAAATATAATATTAAACTTACTTTTAACTTACTCTCAAGATGTCTAAACAAACCGCTCAACAAAAAGAACAAATGAAAAAGTTATACGAACGTAATAGAAACACCCAACCAACTCTTATTGAAGATTTCAATGTTAAAAACTTAATCTTTGACGAACCAATGTTTGGCCAAGTTCCTAACCAACCTATTAAATTTCATCGTATTAATATGGGTTATAGAAACCCTGATGGTACTGATGGCGAATTAGTCTTTGAATTGAAGGACTATTCTTCCTTTGGTATTCAAGAAAATCGTGATGCTAAAACTCAAGAATTGCAAGGTTATTCAGTCGGTATTACTTTTGGTGAATACAAGCAAGAAGCAACTGATTATGACCTCAAAGCAGTTCAAGTATTTGATGACCTTGTTGCAAAGTGTAAAGAATATCTCTTAAAACCTGAAGTCTATAAAGCTTGTAAGATGAAGGAATTATATATTACCGACTTAAGAAATATGGCTCCTCATGGTCAAAAGAAAGACAAGGAAACTGATGAACCAATTGAAGGTTCTCACTATTCAGTCTACCCTAAATTAATGTGGTCAAGAGAAAAAGAATACTTTGATGAAAAGTCAGGCGAGACTAAAGTTGTCCCATCAAAGTTCAAGACTGAATTATGGGATGATGATGAAGCGCAAATGGGTAATAAAGTTGTCTTAGACCCAATGGACTGTATTGGTAAAAGATGTAGAATTAGACCTTTCGTTAAGGTTAGAGGTATCTTTGTAGGTTCTAGAATTAAATTACAGCTTGAATTATATGCAGCTGGTATTTCCATCCAAAAACAAGAACAACAATCTGGTTATAAGTCTATGTTTAGATTTTCAGCAAAACCAATTGAAACCAAGATTATTGCTGATGACGAAGAAGAACAAGAAGAAGTAAAGGAAGAAGAGCCTGAAGTATTCTCAGTTCCCGTAAAACAAGTTGATGAAGATATTGCAGTATCAGAAGATGAAGAAGAAGTTAAACCAAAACCTAAGGCTAAAGGTAAAGGTAAAAAATAATTAAGTATAAAATACCGGACCCCCTTTTAAAAGGACCCAGGTTCCTTTTAGTTTAAATAATAATTTACTCAGTTTAAATTAAGCTGAATAAATTAATTTGTAAAACAAGCTTAAAGAAAAGCATTTATAATAATAAAATTAAAATGTCCTTCCAATTAGATTTAAATAACGTTAAAATCGTTGATAGTTTAAATGACTTATCAATTTACCACTATTTAGATTGTGATGTTAATACCGCTGCTGAAACCAAACAATACCGTGGTGTTGTAATGAACAACGAAGGTAAAACTATTTGCCGTTCTTTTGGTTATACCCCTGAAATTGATGAAAACGATGATGAATTAATGACCTCTGTTGTAGAACCATTTTTGAAACAAGAAAATGTAAGAGCATTAGAAGCTTATGAAGCAACTCTTTTAAGAGTTTATTTTTACCAAGACAAATGGTATGTTTCAACCTGTAGAAAGTTAGATGCATTCAAGAGTAAATGGGGTAGTAATAAGTCATTTGGTGAAATCTTTGAAGATATTGTGGAAACTTCTTTTGAACAATTTTGCGAAAATACCTTGGATAAAACCAAGGTGTATTGTTATGTCATCAGAACATACAATAAAAACAGAATTGTATGTAGTGGTTATGAAGCTCCTGAATTATTCCTTGTCGGAACCTATGATGATGGTAATTTTGACCAATTCAATTTTGAAAAGTGTAATGTTCCAAGGGTCAATATTACCAGTATGGATGAACTTAAAGAACATATGAAAAGTATCGACCCAAGTAAATCACAAGGTGTTATTTTAATGAATGAAAAAGGAGAATGTGTTAAGGTTATGAAACACGAATATGTTGAAGCATTTAAGTTGAGGGGAAATCAACCTAATATCTTGTTGAGATATATTGAGTTACAACAAGAAGGCGATGCAAAGAAGGTTGAAACCTTTTACAATATGTATCCAGAACAAAAAGACCTTATTGTGGGTTTTACTGAAGTCATTGATGATATTTGTTATTATGTCTTCCGTAAGTATCGTAATAGATTTATTAGAAAGCAAGTCTCAATTGTCCCAGCTGATTTATATTATGTAATTAGAGAGTTACATGACAGCTACTTAAAGGAAAGAACTAACATCGTAACCCCAGAGAGAGTTTCAACCTACATTTTAGGTTTAGAACCAACTAGATTACTTGGATTATATAACTCCTATATGAAACGTAAAGAAGAGAATGGAAATGGTTTTAAGATTTCAGAAGAATTTATGAATAAAGTCAAGTCTATGATAGTATAAACTAATTTTACAAGTTTAATTTAACTTATAAAATTAAATAACATATTTTTCCACTATATCTTTAGGAACATAATTCAAGAATTTTTCGTGTGTTGCTTCACCTATAATTGGAGGTGCGTATTTAGGATTTGCTTTATATGCTTCTAACCATCTCAATGCACATAAGCACCAATTATCTCCCTTAACTAGCCCTGGAAAACCACCTCTTGGGGTTATAAGGTCATTTCCACGTGATAATGTGAATTGTAAAAATTCATCGGTCATAACACCGCAAACTATGTGAGTTCCTTCATCATTATCAAGAAGTTCACATTTTCCTGTTCTATTATAACCTGTTATTTTATTTCTGTTGCAATACTTTAATTCACCTCCATAAATATTCTTATGTATCATTTTAATTTTATAAAATTAAAATTAAAATAAAAAAAAATTAAATTGGAACAACCTCTAAAGTACTTCCAACGAAATTTGGATTACTTATAATATAACCTAGAAATCCACCTTTAGGACAACCTATATTATTTTTAGAGTCTTTTGACTCTGATAATGTTTGACTTGTAAATTTAGCATAATTGATTAAGTTTCCCTTTAATCTATTCTTATAAGGACCTAATGCAAAAACATCATAATTCATATTATAAAAACAGTGTAAAATAGCATCAGCTAATTCATCAGTTAACATAGATACATCTATACTTGATATTAACCTTATAAAATCATAACCAGGAATATTAGCTCCTCTAAAGACTAAATTTTCAGGTAAACAATTTTCACCTGTTTGGTCTCTTTTTCCACCTATACACCATAACTCAAATAATCCTGCATCTCTTGTTAATTCAGGGTTGTTTGCACTAGCATCTATTGGTCTTAAATTATACCCTTCAAACTTAATATTAGTTCTTCCATAGTCTATAATCATAGGAACATATTTTGTCTTTATAGTTATACTTTGTTCTCCTAAACCTTTATCAACATAAACAAAGTTAAAATCCCTCTCATTATTTAAAGTTCTAATCATTACATTATTAGAGTGTAAATCACCGTGAATAAACTTATATCTTCTATTTGCCTCATCTAAGGCAAATGCTAGCATTATTATTACTTTATCTTTTTCCACCTCTGTTATACCTACATCTTTTATAAAAGATGACATACTTAAATTTCCAGGTATATTCTCTGTTATTAATATAGAATGTTTATCTCCAGGTCCGCATAACCCATCGTAATCGTTAATTTTTAAGTTGTCTTCAGTTGGATAACCACAAAATATACCTCCATATGTATATGTAAAACAAGGTAAATGGTCTCTCATATCGTTCAATATAAGTCCAACTAGAATTTCGTGTAATAAATTTTCATCCTCAAAAGCTTTTGGTTGTTGCATTTTCATAATTGCAAAATCTTTAATAGTCCATCCACGACCTGGATGTGTTAAATCTATCTTAGAAACTATACCCTCTACAGACTTCCATTTATTTTTTGCACTATCCCAGTTTAATGTAGTTATAGGATTAAACCATTCATTTATACGATCTGTTGGGATATCAAGAGGTTCATTTTTAGTGTTTTTTAAAAAACTAATTATAGCCCTTACACACTCCTGAAGATATTCTTGGGAATATAAATTGTCAAATTCATCATCATCCATACTATCTTTTATTCTGTCTTCTTCTACCTCAGAAATATCAATATTATCAAATTGTAATGTTGGTAATAACTCTAAGTGAGACTTTAAATTACTCATTTCTCCTCTTAATAAACGAGTTATACTATCAGGAACATCTGAACTTCCTGGTAATTTACTGCTTGATGAACTTCCAAGAGATAATTTATCTAAACTCAAACTCATTTTATATATTATAAATGATTTTTTATTTTTTTTATAAATAAGTTAATATATTTAAGATGAAAATTTTAGCTATAGGTGACCCTCATTTTAAAGTGGATAATATTGAAGAAGGTAAAATCTTCACTGAAAATTTATCCCTCTTTTTATCTCAAAATACAGACATTGAAATTATAGTTGTGTTAGGGGACGTTTTACATAATCACGAAAAGCTCCATACATTTGCCCTTAATAGTGCAACTAACTTTTTCAGTATGCTTTTATCCCATAAAAGAAAATGTTTTTGTTTAGTGGGTAACCATGACGCTACTTCAAACACTATTTTCTTAACTGATAATCACTGGATGAATGCCTTAAAAGGATGGGATGGATTAACAATAGTAGACCATCCTATTATCCAGTATATTAATGATGAAAAGGAATTTATAACCTTGTGTCCTTACGTTCCTGATGGTAGATTTCACGAAGCTCTTTCTCATATAACTTCAGTCGATATTTTATCCCAAAATAAAATAAAAATTAATGACTGGAAAGAGTCTAAATGTATATTCTCCCATCAACTTTTCGACGGTGTAAAAATGGGGCCGATTGTAGCTCGTAATGTAGAAGAATGGAAAGAAGAATATCCATTCTGTGTTAACGGTCATATCCACGAAAATCAAAGACCGCAAGAAAATCTTTATATTCCAGGTTCAGCTATGCAAGAAGGTTATGGTGATATGACTGATAAGATTGTAGCGGTAATTACCCTTAATAATGATAAAATACCTAATATCGAAGAAATTGACCTTAATATTAAGAGAAAGAAAATCATATATACAACCGTAGATGAAATAGATACAATTGGAGATAAACTTGAAAAGAATGAAAATATAGATTATAAGATAGTTGTGAAGGGAAGTGACGCTGAATTAAAAGCTTTGAAAAATTCATCTAAATATAAGGATGCGTTAGAGATTGGTAATGTTAAAAAAATAGCGTTTAAAACAACCTGGAAAGAAGAAGAGAGTAAAGAGACGGTTACATTAGAGGATGATTTTGTAGAATGTTTACAGACCCTTGTATTAAGGGAAAACGACCCATATTTGTCAAGCTTATATGAACATATAATGTATGGAAGTGAGGATAAAAGTGATAAAGATGTTTTCTTTTTTTCCTCTGATGAATAATAAAATGTGTATAAACGTCATTTTGTTATATATATTTCTAGCCTTTGTTTTACTCTATATGATTAATACTCCATCTATGAACATAGAATATAACCCAGAGATATATCACCCTGCATTTTTCCCTATTAAATAGTAATTGATTTTAAGTCTAAACTTGAAATCAATTTATCGTGTTCGAACAAACATATTATCAGCTTCTTGGTTTACGTTAAAATGCTTATCATTCTTTTTACAGTTATCATACCCCACAAAAAGAACAATAAACATATTTAATAAAATTAATAAATACACTAATATAATTAGCTCTTCCATTTATAAAATAAATTATAAGCCTTTAAACTACTTATAAATCCATAGAACCCTTTTTTCTCATCTTATCAAGCATATCAAAGAATTTATGTAGGTCATAGTCTCGTTTTATACTTAGATATTCTCTATAGTGGTCGCCGTATCTATCAGGCTTATCATCGATGAGTTTGAAAAAGTTAATTAATCGGGTTCTTACTTCCTCTCTTTTTTCATTAAATCTTTCCATCATATTATCATATTCATCTTCACTAGGATAGCATTTTTTAAAAGTCTTAATGACAATTTTATCAAAGTCTTCTTGTGAACTCTCTAGAGCAGTTCTAAAAATAACAACATCCTTTTCTTTAGTGAAACTTGAACCCATTTTGTAAATTATAAATTTATTTCTTAAACTTATAATAAAAAATATGATTATAACAGACATTGTCATAATTATTATTATAATTTATTTTATATACATTTCAGTCTATCAAGAGCGTAAATTACTTGGATGTAAACATGAAACAGCTGTTGATTTATTTAATCTTGTATCGCCTTGTGATGAAGAGAATAATTCTTACTCTTCTTATATAAGGAATGAACGACCTCAAAATCCTTTTGATGTTTTTGAAAGAGTTGTATTATGGAGAAAGAGCTTCCTTTTATCTGTAACTACTATTCTAATGTATAATACTATTGTTGGAGCCCCATTTGACGGTATAAAATTTTTATCAGGAGTAATTATCGGAACCTTCTTTATATACTTTAGTTTTAACTTTTATAAATATCACCTTGATTATTATATCTATAAAGAAATTACAAAACAATATAATATTACACCTAAATAAGAGGTTAATTTTAATTTATAAAAAATTAAAATTAAGAATAACACGATTACATTGGACCGATAGATGAATTATTAGTCTTACGTAAAGGTGCAAAACGTTGTTGCCAACTTTCACGGTTCATCTTAGCCATTTGATGTTCCATCATATCTTGTCTGTGATAGAGAGAATCAGCATCATATTGTGATACTGCTTTTGGTCTCATATCGTCAAGGGTTGCTGTGCGGTTATATTCAGGCCATACATCATTTTGTGGTGTACGATATTCAACAAATTCCACATTACTTCTTTGAATGAAATTAGGTTGTCTGTAAGCATCAACATCAGAGTAGTAATATTGAACTTGACCAAGGTTGACATTGGAATAACTTCTATAAGGGTCACCATAAGAGTTAAAACGAGGGTCGTAAATGTTTTCAAAATCAACACTACCTGCAGCTGGAATATAATTTGAATAGTTTGCGGATAATTCAGTTCTAAGAGGTTGTGCATCAATTTGACCTTTAGTACCATCACTTCTAATGAGTTGTGGATCTATACGGGTATATAAAGGCATATTCATGTTATTGTTTTGAACTTGATCTAAGAAAACAGGTGCGTTTTGTGGGTTATAAGTAATACCAATATTGCTGTTAATTGGAGTTTGATCCATTGAATAACTATACAACTTTGGTTGAATATCTTGTAAATATAATCTTCTATCAGGTTGTTTGAAGTAATCATCTGTATAAACATAAGTTGGGCTTTGTTGTAATAGTTGGTCGTTTACAACATTATTTGTAGGTGGAGTAGCCCTGTTAAATTTACTATAAGTAGAATTAATGGATTGACCTTCAGCAAATTTTCCATTTGATAAATCTTTAACTCCGTCTAATTCATCCAAGGTAATAAAGTCAAATTTTTCAATAATCTTCTTTGGGGCTTGATCAGCCTTATTTACTTTAACAATATTATCAGGGACATCTTCATTTGGTTTCATCTGAGAATTTTGATACATATCATTTACAGTCTTCATATCTTGTGGGTTATCTGAACGTGTTGTAACTGGATGTCTTATATTTGCTTCAAAATCAACTGTAGATGGATATCTATCCATGAATTGACCTGTAGTATAAACACCATCACCATTATTATCACCTATTCTATTCATATTATAAACAGCATTTTCAACTCTTGACTTATAAAATACAGGGTCAGCTAAGTGTGGAAAGTTATTTGTCATTCCGTGAGTTTGACCTGCATCCAAGTCATCAGTTAAATCTGTAATGTTACTATCGTTTATACGAGAAATCTTTGTGCTTTCCTTACCGAAAGCATCTCTGTCAAAAATACGAGGTGCAATAACTGGCGCAATCATAGCACGTCTATTAACACCATTTTTAAGTGCAAAATATTGAATATCAGCTGAAATATCTCTTTGGCCATTTTCAAAGTCAAAAGAGGTTGCTTTAAGATATTCATCAGATGAACCAAATGTAGTTGAATTGTTAGGGGAATATACTGGAATTAATGATTCATCAGCTGCAGGTTTAAGTCTTTGTGCGTTAGGTAAAGATAAATTTTTAGAGTAATTATTAGGAAGAGAACCTTCAAATGTAGGTTTAGGGACATATTGACCTTCTACATTTACATTGTAATTTGTAGTATCAAAAAGAGACGCAAAACCTTCTCTTTCACTCTTGGTGGAAGATAAATAAATTAAGATAATAAAGAGGACACTTAATACTAAAAATGCTTTTGTGTATTTATAGTTTGAAATCATCATGATAATTGAGATATATAATACAAAACGAGTTAATGCATTTAAACGCTCTCCGGAAGCTAAACTTCCGTGAGGAATTGGTGAGACACTACAGAATAAACTTGAAGGGTTTTTAAGCCAAAAAGTTTCACCTTCTCCTTGGCAGCATTTATCTCCTACAGGACAATTATGTTCACTCATTTATTAATAGACTGTTATAAAAAAAAGATTTTCTTTTTATTTTTATATCAGTTAAAATAACAGACCCAGTTTTTTACTAATCTCCAATGAATTCATCTTCTTTAATTTTTCTATTTCTTTTACACTCATTATGTCCCTTAATAATACTCGTTTATTTTTCTTACTATCCGCATCCCAGAAATATAAAATTGTATTTTCACTGCATTCTGGTCTCATTGAACAATTACGGATATAAAAATTTATCATATCATTTACACTCTTTATTGGAACCTGCTCATATAACTCGTTTATTAACGTAATATTGTCCTTAATATACCTTGAATATAACATACTTAAAATGTTCAAACAATATTTACAATTTATAAGTGTCTCACTCCAATTAAGGTTACAAACCGCATCTCTGAATTCAGGGACAATTTTACGTTTAAAATCGTTAAATAACTTTTTAAAGGTATCCTTACCTGTATTCTTTGAGATAATATTCCAATTCTCAAATACCAAGGTAGCTAATTCTCTTACCACAAAAAACAAGTCATTTATATCCTCAAACATCTGCATATCATATAATTTCTGTAATTGAACAAATAACTTTATAAATGAACTTGATATTGCTTCCTCTTCTGTATTAAAAGATGATTTTAATTCTTCTTCTAATTCCTCTTTCCAAGGCAATGAAATACCTAATGAAAGAACTAATAATATATCTTTATCAAGGTCAATCCATATTGGTAATTCATTCAACCCTTTTTGAGACACTTTTACCTCTTCTTGTATACCTAATTCTTTATTCCTCTTTTCAATCTTTTGCTTTCTTAATTCATCCAATTTACTTTTTGGGGCTTCTTTAGGCTTATATCCTGTTGTTAATCCTCTACAACATTTTACAATATAAGACATACTTAATTTCAAAATATTATTTGGGAGGGTCTTCCAACCTTTCTTTCTTAAAACAGGTAAATACCTAAAAAAATACATCATCTTTGTTGATAAATAATAAAATTCATCATCCTCATATTCAAGCTCATTCATAGCACTTAATAAAAAATGATGCATATCATTCAACTTATCATAAAAAGTAGGTTGTAATCCCTTTGTATAATGTTCAACTGATGTCTTCATAGTTCCCCCGTGTAACGCATTTGAATAACTCATACCCATATCTATAATAACAGGGTAAAAACCATATGTCGGAATACTAAATACATCACCATCTATCTTATACACAAATATCGCCTCTGGCTCACACTCTTTTATCAAGATATTATCAATATGCAAATCATAGTGTGTGAACTCACAATGTTTTTGTGCTATACTTAACCCGCATAATATACTTAAGATTAATGAGTTAATTAATGCCTTATCAGCTTGTTTAATAAAATCATAAAAAGAATGAGGAGAAATATACTCTAAAAATAAAACATTTGTTGGAAGATACTCTTTATCATCCATAAATAACTTACATTCTTTTCTAAATTCTTCCTCGTCTTCACTATTCTCACTTTCACTATCATCACTGTCACTTTCAATGTCACTATCTTCCGGTGTATTTACATATATAAAAGTTCTTGAAATTGGTAATTCAACACAACCTAAATTACCCACAAAATTAGGGCAAAATTCTTTTAACTTATTCAAGTCTAATGTAATCTGATTTTCATGTTCAATACTTCTATCAATTTCCACGGATAATTTAAAGATAACTTGTTGTCCTGTAGCACGATGTTCAAGTAACCCTACAATACCCTGAACACCGTTTGTTTCAAAAGCTTTAATAAACCTAAATTCATCTCTCATAATTTCAAGCTTTCTGTTAGGATGACTATTATCTCTTGCTAATTTACAACTCCTAGTAACCTTATGTGCTAAATGCTTAAAGTCATTGTGATTTGACAACATTTTTTTCAAAAACAAAATAATTCTTTAATCAACGATTTAATTGATTTTTTATTTTGTTTTTATCCCTCTCCCCCATAAAATGATGAAACGAAAATTATCCCTCGAAGAAATCGAATTTATTGCCGACGCAATCACCCCTAATCCTTATATTAGCAAAGATGTTGCTATGTGTATCGTTGACAACCTTAAACAAAATATCAGAAAACAACTCTCCAATATTGAAACTTACCCCCAAAATATACCTAAACTTAAAGATGAAATTCATAAATACTATATAAGAAGTCAACTTGACCCTTCGGAATCCGTTGGATGTATCGCCGCATCATCAATCGGTGCCGACACAACTCAGGCTTCTTTGAACTCGTTCCACAGTGCGGGAATTGGGAAGGCTAATTTAACCGGTGGTCTCGTTAGACAAAATGAATTGTTAAATGCATCAAAGAAGGTCAAAACACCCTCTTGTAGTATTTATTTAAACAAGGATATGATAGATGTAAAAGACCTTTTTAAGGTAAAAGAGTTCTCTAATAGTAATATAAGATATTATGAGCTTCAAGATATGATTGATAATATAACCATAGAAAATAACCCTACGTTAACCGAAGAAGAAACGAAATATTATAACTTCTTCTCAAATGTTTTTGAAGAGGATTATAAAGGATGTGAATGGAGAATAAGAATTGACCTTAAACTTGACACTCTGTATAAAACTAAAAAAACATTGCTTGATATAACCTGTGCGATATATTCTTGTATTGATGAAGAAAGAGAATATATTGGTATTGTATTTTACCCTGACATTACTGGTAGATTGGATGTATGGGTAAAGGACAATATAGAAGAACCTGAGACTTATATCAAAACCTCAAAAAAGAAAAAGCTTGAAGTTCTAGAAAGTCATAAAGAGATTATTGATACTATTGTGAACTCAGATAATAAATATCAAAAATTTATAAAAAACATCCTTGTCCCAACCATTAAATTAGTTCCTGTGAGCGGTATATTTGGTATAGAAGATTGTTATTATACCCAAATAAAGAAAACCGATGAATGGATGATTGATACAAAAGGAAGCAACTATAAAGAACTTATTATTCAACCTTATATTGACTTTAAAAAAACAAAAAGCAACAATATGTGGGATATGCTTGAAACTCTTGGGGTAGAAGGTTCTCATAGTTTTCTCGTTGAAGAATTCAGTAAAGTTATCACTGTTAATAAACGCCATCTTAACATACTCTTAGACAGTATGACATTCCCCGGTAAAATTATGAGTGTAAGCAGATATGGTATTGATAGAAAGAATGTTGGCCCCCTTGCAAAGGCTTGTTTCGAGCAACCTTGTGAGAATTTTCTTATCAGTGCAACTAAAGGCGAAATTGATGATATTGTAGGTGTCACTGCTGCAATTACTCTTGGTAAGCTATCAAGGATAGGAACAGGGTCAATTGATTTGATTATTGATGAGGCTATGATAAAGAGAGAATTAGAAAGTATGAAATTAGATAAGATTGAAGAGGAAGAAGATGAATTATTTTTAGTTTAATTGATTTTTATCCTTTTATTTTATACTTTAAATAAAAGTATAAAATAAAAGAATGGATAAGAGTTGTAATCACTGTAAATTAAGTCTTCCTTTAGAAAGTTTTTATAAAGGTCATAATCAATGTAAATTGTGCATCAAAAATAAAAGAAAATGTATTCATAATAATTTTAAGGCACAATGTAGAGAGTGTGATGGTAGCGCTCTTTGTATCCACGATATTCAAAAGGCACAATGTAGAGAGTGTGGTGGTAGTGCTCTTTGTATCCACGATAAACAAAAGTCCAAATGTAAGCTGTGTGGTGGTAGTGCTATTTGTATCCACGATATTCAAAAGGCACAATGTAGAGAGTGTGGTGGTAGTGCTATTTGTATCCACCGTAAAATAAAGAGACAATGTAGAGAGTGTGATGGTAGTGATTTTTGTATCCACGATAAAAGAAAATATACTTGTATTATATGTAATCCTAATTGTGCTTGTGTAGACTGTAAAATAGTATTGGTTGATAAAAGAAGCAATTGTCATCCTCTATGTCAAGCTTGTTTTTGTAATACTTACCCAGACCACGAAAAATCTACTCTTTATAAGATAAAAGAAAGATATTTAAGAGATGAATTAAGGGTAAGATTTCCTGACAAAGATATAAATATGATTTTTGATAAAGCTGTGAATGGAGGTTGTAGTAAGAAGAGACCTGATGTTCTTATTGACCTTCTTTTATATTCTATTATAATAGAATGCGATGAAGGTCAGCATAAGAACTATGAGTGTGAAAATAAGAGAACAATGCAACTATTCGAAGACCTTGGAAATAGACCATTAATTATTATAAGATTTAACCCTGATAGTTATACGGAAAATAATAAAAAAGTAGAAGGGTGTTTTATACCTTTAACTAATATAGAAGATATTCATAAGAAAAAATTTTATGAGTTAAATGAAGAAGAGTGGAAGAGAAGGATAAATATACTTGAAGAAGTTATAAGAGGAAAAATGAGTGACGATATACCAGAAAAAGAGGTGGAAGAAATAAAATTATTTTATGATGTTTAATATATGAAGTTTAACCTTAATATATTAATTTTAAATTTAAGTATTGATTTAAGCGAAATTACCTCTTGCAGAGTTAATACCGTATGGTGAAGTATTTTGAACTCTTCTTTGTTCTGGGGTAAGAGTACGTTCAAAGATAGAATCTTTAACAGAGGTAGATTGTTGAATATCGGTATAGTTGGAGAAATAACCTTGGACAACATCCTTGTCTCCGACACTTCTGATATCGAACCATCCACGTTTTTCAGGCATGATTTCAAGGTCTCCTCTAAAGTAATCAACATCACCGTAGTTACGTCTCTTGAGAGGTGCAAAAAGAGTTCTTTCATAAATGAAATTATTAGGGTCAGTTGGGTCTAAGTTTGCAGAATATCTCATATCAGGAGTTGGCATAATATCTTTAACATCTTGTAATTGTGGGGTACCTTTACCTACTTTAGCTAACATTTCGTCAACTTGAGATGAAGTTAAGGTTTGTTTATTTAATAACATATTATCACCTGCCATTTGA
>JACCDX010619349.1_pt1 | contig 47300 bp, 43 predicted proteins | sample 7449681 | NCBI WGS metagenome assembly JACCDX01 (sample SAMN15323450, study PRJNA562643) | freshwater metagenome | isolation source: river surface water | place: USA:Blue River Watershed | collected 2017-08-18
AAAGTTCCCACGTTGATCACTCCAGGCCACCCTTGCTCAAAAAATAAGCAGGATAGGCCAATGAAGTGGCTCAAATTTGGATGCAAATCCTCGTCAAAGTGGCTCAGTTTTCAATGACAGTCAACAAACGACATGACCGTCAGCGACATTATCCAGAATTTCGTTGACGGAAGAGTTTGCTTGAGTCATACTAAATTTAAGTAACGTCGTTACTCAAATTCAAAAAGAGCCCAATTCAAGGGGGTTCAGCCCAGGAGACAGACAGTGAGCGCAAGACCCGCAGAATCAAGAATCGCCGCAGATGTGGGAGGGACCTTCACCGACATCGCGATTTTCGACGAAGAAACCGGTGCGATCAAGTTAGGCAAATGCCTAACGACACCTAGTCACCTCATCGATGGCATCAACGATGGGGTTCGCAAAGCCGGCTCGGGCTTTGAGCAAGCAAACCTCTTTTTGCATGGCACAACCACTGCCATCAACACCTTGCTTGAACGAACCGGTGCGCGCACGGCGCTGGTGACTACGCAGGGCTTTCGCGACATTTACGAAATCGGCCGCATCAACCGGCCCGAGGCCTACAACCTGTTTTTCCGCAAGCACCGGCCGCTGATTGACCGGGCGCTGCGCTTCGAGGTCAGCGAGCGGCTTTACGGGTCGGGCGAGTTGCTGCGGCCCCTGATTGAAGCTGAGCTCGAGTCCATTGCACAACAACTCGAGCGAGAGCAGGTAGAGGCCCTGGCCATAATGTTCCTGCACTCCTACCGTAATGCCGATCACGAGCAGCGGGCCAAGGCCTTCTTTGAAAAGCGCCTGCCGGGTCTGTACATCACGGCCTCGCACGAGTTGTCGCAGGAGTACCGCGAGTACGAACGTACTTCCACTGTGGCTGCCAATGCTTACGTAGGCCCGCGTGTGAGCTCTTACCTTAGGGAGATCGTTGAACATCTAGAGGCCAAGCGCTTCGGCGGCGGCTTCTTGATCGTGCAGTCCACAGGCGGTCTTTATGACGTGGAGACGGCGCAAAGGGAATGCATACGCATGCTCGAGTCCGGCCCGGCAGCCGGCGTGATCGGTACGCGTGAGTTGTGCCGCGACATCGGGTTGAAAGATGCAATCGCTTTTGACATGGGCGGTACCACCGCCAAGTCGGGCGTAATCTTGGATGGTCAGGTGCTTATGACCACCAACTCGATGATCGGTGGCTACAGCGAGGGTTTGCCAGTGCAGATGCCCATGATCGACATCCAGGAGGTGGGCACTGGCGGCGGCAGCATCGCCCGCCTTGCCGCCGGCAAGGCGCTGCGAGTTGGCCCGCAAAGCGCCGGCTCGGTCCCCGGACCGGTGTGCTATGGACTTGGCGGGACCGAACCCACCGTGACCGACGCAAACTTAGTCCTGGGTCGACTGTCGGAGAGCCGATTCCTGGGTGGCGACATGAAGCTTGATGCTCAGGCCGCGCGCCAGGGGATCAAAACGCACTTGTCAGACCCGCTGGGCTTGAGCGTAGAGGAAGCGGCTGAGGGGCTAATCCGCATCGCGGCTGTGACCATGTCGCATGTGGTGCAACGCGTGACCACCGAGCGCGGCCTGGATGCGCGGGATTTTCCTATGGTGGCATTTGGCGGCGCCGGCCCATTGCATGCTGTGCTAGTGGCACGCGAACTGCAGATGCCGAAGGTGATCATCCCCAACGCCCCTGGTCACTTTTCGGCTTTTGGCATGCTGGTGGCCGATCTGCGCCGTGACTATGTACGCACTCGCTTCACCCCTCTGGAGGCCATGGACTTTGCGCAGGTCAATGCGCAGTTTCAAGCCATGGAAGACGAAGGCGCGGGCGAGATCCGCCGAGCCGCAGTCAAGGTGGGCTCGCTGAGCATCCAGCGTGGCCTGGACATGCGCTACGTGGGTCAAGAGCATGCGGTGTCGGTGGACATCCCGTCCGAACTCTTTGAGCGCGGTGACATCGCCGGGATCAAGCAGCTTTTTGACCAGATGCACCAGCAGCGCTACGGCTACTGCTCGGAAAGCGAGCGCGCTGAAGTGGTCAGCATCCGTACTTCTGTGGCCGGCGAAATGCCTCGTCCCACCCTGGCGCCACTCTCCAAGGCAGAAGGAGTAGTCCAGGCCTCAAACCGCAGGTCAGTGTACTTCTCGCCTGCTCAAGGCATGCAGGACACCCCGATTTACCAGCGCGAAAGCCTGCGCTGGGGCCATCTCATCGAAGGACCCGCACTTGTTGAGGAATACGCTTCGACCACTGTGGTCTTCCCTGGCGACCGGTTGACGGTCGACCGCTTTGGCAACCTAATCATCGAGGTCAACAATGACGACGACAACTGAACCTGGCAAGCGCCACGATGTAGTGGTGACCGAAATCATCCGTAACGGCATGGTGGCTGCGACGGAGGAGATGAAGTCCAACCTGATGCGCACCGCCTACAACATGATCATCTATGAAGCGCTGGACTTCACAGTGGGCCTGTTCGACCGCGATGGCAACACAGTGTCGATTGGCATCGGCTTACCCATGTTCATCCGCGGCATGAGCAACACCGTCCAACGCATGATCGCGCAATACGGGCATGACCAGATGGAGCCGGGCGACGTGCTGCTGACTAATGACGCTTACACCACCGGCAGCCACCTCAACCACATGACTTTTGTGGTGCCCATATTCTTTGAGGGCAAGGTCCAGGGCTTTTCCGCCTGCATGGCGCACTGGCAGGATATCGGAGGCACGCTCGACGGCATGACCTTTGACATTTATTCCGAAGGCCTTCAGATGCCCATCGTCAAGGTCTACCGCGCGGGCGTGCCCAATGATGAGGTGTTTCGTATCATCGAGATGAATGTACGTATCCCCGAGCGCGCCATGGGCGACTTGCGGGCGCAGATTGCCGCTGTCAAGACCGGCGAAAAGCGCTTTTTGCAGATGCTAAATAAGTACGGTAAGGATACGGTGCTTGGAGCAATTACGCAGATCTTCGAGCAAAGCGACGCCGCCTCCCGCGCGGCGCTGCGAGCTATGCCAGACGGCGAGTACGAGGCCGAGTCATTTTTGGATGACGACGGCGTCAACATCGGCCAGCGGGTGCCAATCAGGGTCAAGGTGCGTGTCCACGGCGACGAAATGACGATCGACCTTTCCGGTGTGAGCGATCAGGTCAAAGGTTTTTACAACTCGGGCGAGGCCGCGGGCATCGCTTGCGCACAGGTGGCTTTCAAGTGCCTGGTGGCGCCCAACGAGTTACCGATCAACGACGGCTGCTTCCGCGCTCTGACCGTGGTACTGCCAGAGGGCAAAGTGGTCAACGCTCGCAGACCCGCGCCCATGCGCTGGTGGATGACCTACCCCATGACAGTGGTGGACACTGTGTTCCGGGCGCTCGCGCCAGCCATTCCAGACAAGGTGATCGCAGCTCACCATGCTGACCTGTGCATCGCCTCTGTTCACGGCCGTCAACCCAAGGACAACAAGCTCTTCCTCTACCTGGGCGGCCTGATCGGTGGTGGCTGGGGTGCCAAGCAGGGCGAAGATGGCATGAGTGCGACGATCGCCATCAACGACGGCGACACGCACAACGGTCCCTCCGAGCAGGTTGAAGCCAAGTATCCGCTGCTGGTTGAACGCTACGCCCTGCGTCCTGACTCTGGTGGTGCTGGCACTTTCCGCGGTGGCCTGGGCAATGAGCAGGTAATCCGTGTTCTCTCGGAGATCATGTTCAACACGCAGATGGAACGTGTGGAATGCCGGCCCTGGGGCTTATTCGGTGGACTGTCTGCCATGGGCAATGAGGTGGCGCTGCAGCGAGCTGGCCAGGACGAGGTGGTCTACACCACTGGCAAAGTGTTTTCACAAATGCTCAAGACAGACGACACCTGGACCCTACGTTCGGGCGGCGGCGGAGGCTTTGGCAACCCGACTGAGCGAGACATCGCGCGAGTCGAAAGCGATGTGGTTAATGGCTATGTTTCGCTGGAATCGGCACGCCAACATTACGGTGTTGTGATTGACAAGACCACACGCAAGGCCGACCGCGTTGCGACCGCGCAATTGCGCGAGCGCATGCGTGCCCAAGGCCTGCCGTCCGACCAGCCCTATTCCAGCCCGGCGCGATTACTGGCTGCACTGCAGAACCCGGGCAAGCAGCGCAAGCGCGTCAGCCTGAGCAGCCGTGAAATCAGCGCGCAGGCGCATGCCTGGCATGAGGAAGCAAAGGGCCAGGGTCTGCTGGTCGACAGGTGCTGCAGCTGAAATCATGGTCAAGTCCAAGACATCATCGACGCCAAGCAAGGCAGCCAGCCCCAGAGCTACTGTCACTGGAGGAGTGCTCTCGGTGCGGCGCAGCCTGCATCTGCTCGAACTCATGTCTGAGGGCGAGGCCGCCTGGTCTTTGGCCGACATCGGCCGTGGGCTCGCCGTGAACAAGGCCATCGCACAGCGCCTGGTCGATGAGCTAAGGACAGCCGGCTTTGTCTACTGCGACGACATCACCGGCGAGTATGTGCTGACCTACAAGCTGAGCAACCTCGGACTGCGCAAGCTTGACCAGACGCGACTGTTAGACCAGTCGAGCGGCGTGCTGCGCGAGTTGACCAACGAGTCTGGCGAACTAGTTCGCATGGGTGTGGTCGAGTTCGGCACCAAAGTAACCTGGGTGCTGGCCTTTGTCGGCGCGCGTCGCACGCTGAATATCGATCCGAACTACCGCCTGGATATTCAGCTCAACACCCACGCGGCCGGCAAGGCGTGGCTGGCCACTCTCGCGCCGGACGAAGCTTGGCGAGTGCTGAAGGCCTCGGGCATCGAAAAACTCACGCCGCACTCCAAAACCGAGCGCGCCGAAATCGAGGCCGACCTGGTTGAAAGTCGTGAACGCGGCTACGCCCTGTCCTACGAAGAAAACGAGATGCATGTGGGCGCGATCGCCGCGCCCATCATGGTGCGACAGCCCAATGGCCAAACCCAGTGCGTGGGCGTAGTCAGCGTAGCCGCACCGACCTGGCGAGTGAGCCGCGAGGGGTTCGAGGCCTTAGCACCTTCCCTACTGCGCGGCGTGGCCAAACTCAGCGACATGTGGCCCATTGGCGATGCAATGCGACGCACCCGCCCCATCAGCTGACAGAACACTTCAGTAAAGGAGAGATACCCATGAGATTGATCAACTTCCAGCAGGATGGCGCCTGCCGACTCGGAGCGCGCGTTGGCCAGGAACTGATAGACCTGAGCGCCGCCGGTGTGGCCGGCAGCATCGACGAGCTGCTGGCCCAGGGTCCTGCAGGCATGGCCCGCGCCGAGCAAGCCTGCCGGGCCAGCTTGCATAAGCGCCCGCTCGGAGGCATCATCCACATGGCGCCGATACTGCGCCCGGCCAAGGCCATCGCTGTAGGACTGAACTATGTGGACCACGCTGCCGAAAGCCCTTACAAGGACCCACCCAAGTACCCAGTGCTATTCCAACGCTACCCCAGCTCCTGGGTAGCCCATGGGGAAGCCTTGGTCTGCCCAAGCAACTCAAGTGCTTTTGACTACGAGGCCGAATTGGTGGTCGTGATTGGTAAAGCCGGCCGACATATAGCCAAAGAGGCGGCGCTTTCGCACGTGGCTGGCTACTCGGTATTCAATGACGGCTCGCTGCGCGACTATCAGCTGCGCACCACGCAGTGGATGATGGGTAAGAACTTTGACCGCAGCGGCGGCTTCGGCCCCGAGCTGGTCACCGCCGACGAATTGCCTCCAGGCGCCGTAGGCCTGCGCATTCAGGCCCGCCTCAATGGCCAAGTGGTGCAGGACGCCAACACCCGCGATATGATTTTTGACGTGGCCACATTGATTGCAACCTGCTCCGAGGCCATGGAATTGCTGCCTGGAGACATCATCATTTCGGGCACGCCTGCTGGCGTGGGAATGGCGCGCAAGCCACCGCTGTACATGAAGCCCGGCGACCTCTGCGAGATCGAAGTTGAGGGCGTGGGCGTGCTAAGCAACCGCATAGTGGCCGAATGAGACCGGCCATTCATTAATCCGCAAAAAGGTCCACAGGGGCCAGCAGATGGGGCAGGTGACCCCTTGTCACCGTGAACGAGATCAACGACAGGAGACAAGACATGAAGAGAAAGACTTTGGGCACATTAGCCCGACTCGGCTTGCTGGCTACTTTGGCCCTGGGCTCGGCCGGCGCTATCTCGCAATCGGGTAATCCGATCAAGATTGGCTTTACCACCGAACTAACCGGACCCTGGACCTTCTTTGGAACCAGCTGCGTGGCCGGTCTAAAGATGGCAACAGATGAGATCAACAAGGCCGGTGGTGTGCTCAAGCGCCCGCTGGAGTTCGTGATCCAGGACAACCAGACCAACTCCTCGCAGGCCCTGGCCTCTGTTCGCAACATGGTGGTCAATGATAAGGTTGTGGCTATCAGCGGCCCCACCAGCTCCGACGTGGCGCTAGCTGTCTACGGCTACACAGAACAGAACAAGGTTCCCTTTTTGGTTCCGGTGGCGGCCTTTCCGCAACTGACTAAGCCTGGAACACGCTACAGCTTCCGCATCGAGCCCGACGCCGCTGGTTGGGGCTATGCCATGGCCAAGTTCATCGAGCAGCGCAAGCCTGGCGCCAAGGTGGCGCTGATGCACTCAGACGCCGCACTGATGCGCGCCATCATGGCAGGCTTTCGCTATCAGGCCCCCCGATCCAAGCTAAGCATCGTCTCGGACATTATGTTCCCGCAGGGCTCGAGCGACGCTACAGTGCAGGCCGCCCAGGTGCGCGCGGCCAACCCTGATTACGTGATCGTCAGCGGCGCCGGCGCCTTTGACAACGTGCTGACCAACCAGCTGCTGGACCTGGGTATCAAGCCCGAGCAAATCATCCACCCCTACGGCATCACCACCCAGGTCTTTGGCTGGGGCTCGCGCAGCGTGGGTTCGATCTACGGCTCCTTCTTCGATCATGGCATGGACAACATCACGCCCGAAGGCCAGGACTTCGTCAAGCGCTTTGACGCCGCTGCGCAGCGCCCGCCCTCGTACGTGGAAAACTACTGCTACGTTACGCCCTACATCTTCAAGCAGGCGATCGAGGCCGCAGGTACCGCCGACGACCGAGAGAAGCTGCGCGATGCGATCTCCAGGCTCAACTCCAAAGAGATCACGAGCGGGGTGCCTATCGTCTTCGACAAGAACGGCGCTCGCAAGGAGTACATGTACTTCATGGAGATCCAGGGTGTGGAAGGCAAGCGGACCTACAAGTCTAAGCAGCGCTTCTACATCGAGTGGGACGCCGAGGTGATCCCGGTCTATGACCTGGTGAAGTAAACCTTAAAGCGGGCCGGGCGCAGAGCGCCTAGCTCGCCTTCACAACCATAAGAGCGCGCGCACATGACCGACGCCCAACTTCTGATCCTTCTGTCTACCCTGTCCACGGGGCTCATCATGGGATCCATCTTCGCCCTGGTGGCTGCTGGGGTAACCATCGTCTATGGTTGCGTCTGGCTGCCCAACGCCAGCAACGGCCAGTTCTTCCTGCTGGCCGCACTGGTTGCCTGGACATTCACTGCGTCCTTTGGCTGGAGCAGCTGGGCTGCCGTCTTGGCTGTGCTCGGTCTGGGACTGATTTTGTCGATGGCGCTCGAATGGCTCCTCATCCGGCGCCTGTATGACACGCCCAACCGCAACGTCGCCTACTTCGTCATCACACTGGGACTGACCCAGATCATGTCTGGCCTCTTTGCAATGACGTATGCGAAGTGGAGCGACCAGTTCTCCATGCCGCCCATCGTGCCGGGCTTGACCATGATTGGTCCCATGCCCATGCCCAACAACCGGCTCATGGTCATGCTGGTTAGCGTGACGGTGCTGGTGGCGCTTTTTGCGCTGCTGCGCTATCACCCCTACGGCCGCGCGCTGCGGGCAGTGTTTCAGAACCGCGAGGCCGCTGCACTGCGCGGGGTCAATGTGCGCTCAGTCTACCGCCTGTCCTTTGTACTGGGATCGTCCATCATCTTTTTGGGAGGCCTGCTTTTCGCCTTGGCTTACAGCTTTGACCTGACTGTGGCCTGGACCATGTCAATCACAGCCTTTGCCATCATGATTATTGGTGGCCCCGGTTCTGTCTTGGGCGCGCTGGTGGTCGGCATGATGTTTGGCTTCACGCAGGCCATCGTCAGTATCTTTGCCAGCCCCACAGCAGCCACCTTCTCTTACCTGGCTGCAATGCTGGTGATGCTTTTGTTCCGACCCAACGGACTGTTCAAGCGATGAAAAAACTCTCACCTCTTCACCTCACGGGCGTGGCTGTAGCTTGCCTGGGACTGACCGTGCTGGCCGACGGAAACCGTTTCCTGGCCTTTGTGCTAGCCATGACCTTCATCAACCTGCTATGGGCCACGGGTATGAACCTGATGTACGGCTATGTGGGCCTGATGCCTCTGATGTTTGCCGGCATCGCCGGCATCTCGGCCTACGCCCTGGTTCACTTCACACGCGAGTGGGGATGGTCATTTTGGGCTGCCATGCCTGCAGCAACCTTGCTGGGCGCACTGTCGGGTGTGACCCTGGGCCTGCCGGCACTGCGCCTAAAGGGTTTTTACTTCACGCTGTGCTCGCTGGTTATCCAGTCGGCACTGACACTAGCTTTCATTTTCTTTCCTAGGTTCACCAACGGGGACACAGGCATCAACCAGATCGCTCCACCCGAGTGGTTTGGCGGTTCGCAACTCACCGGACTGGGCCTAGAGCTGGCCATTGCGCTTGTCACCCTCGCCGGTCTGGGCCTGACGTTGCTGATAACCCGCAGCGACCTGGGGCGGCGATTCGTGGCCCTGCGCGAGGACGACATCTTGGCCGAGGGTCTGGGCATCAACGTGGTGCGCAGCAAGATCATTGCATTTTTCATCGTCTCACTCTATGCCGGCGTGGGAGGCTGCTTCTACGCGGTCTACGTGGGCTTCCTTTCACCCCGCGCTTTTGACGTGCTGGTATCCATGAACATCTGGCTATTCGTGGCCTTTGGTGGACGCGGCACCCTGATGGGCCCGATCATCGGCACCGTCGTGCTGGCGCCGATTCCATTTTTGCTGCAAGACATCCAAGCCTTCCGTGACGTGCTCTCGGGCAGTCTGATTATTGCCGTGACTCTGCTCATGCCAGCGGGTGTTTACGGTGCATATATTGCGCGTCACTCGGGTCGCAACAACCGACCGGTGGAAGCCCGCATGCAGGAGCAGCGCGTATGAATCTGCTAAACGTTCAGGACTTGTCAAAGAGCTTTGGCGGCGTGACCGCGCTAAGCAACGTGCAGGCCCATGCGCTGAAAGGCGAAACCCTCGGCATGATCGGTCCCAATGGCTCAGGCAAGACCACCTTCGTCAATATCGTCTCTGGCCATGTCAAGGGAGACGCCGGCAGCGTTCAGCTGTGCGGTCAAGACATCACCGGCCTGAGCCCGCATGCACTGGCCGCCGCTGGCCTGTGCCGCACCTACCAAGCTGTGCGCGTGTTCTCTGCACTAAGCGTCGAACAAAACATCACAGCCGCGCGCCTGATGCTCAGCCACCGCGGCCTGGATACAGCCGAGTTGCGCGAACTGACCGAGTGGTTACGCCTAGACACAAGCCTGGAGCAGCAAGCCGGTGGCCTCACGCTCTTTGAGCAACGTCGGCTCGAGCTGTTGATGCGGCTGGCGCTTAAGCCGCAGCTGATCATGCTTGACGAGCCTGTGGGCGGATTGGCGGTGACCGAGGTCAGTCAGATGATCGAGTTGCTGCAGCAACTCAAGTCGCGCTGTGCGATCTTCGTGATCGAGCACACCATGCGCGTAATCCGTGAGTTGGCCGACCGTGTAGTGGTGCTTATCGCGGGCGAGAAGGTGGCCGATGGACCGCCGGACGAAATTTTGCGCAACCAGCGCGTGGTGCAGGAATACCTGGGGACCAGCCATGCTTGAGATCAAGGACCTCGTCATCCGATACGGCCCCTTCTTGGCTGTCGATACTGTGAGCCTAAACGTACAGGCCAAGGAAATCGTGGGACTAATTGGTCCCAATGGGGCAGGCAAGAGCTCGATCGCACGAGCCGTTGGTGGGCTGGTACGTCCAGCTTCTGGGAGCATCAGCTTTCTCGGACAGTCGATCTCGGAGACCCTGGCGCACGAACGCATACGGCGTGGTCTGTCACTGGTGCCCGAAGGTCGCGGCCTGTTTGCACAAATGTCGGTGGAAGAAAATCTGCTTATGGGCGGACAATCGCTCACCTCCAACGCGCGCCGACGAGAACTTATGGACCGCTGCTACCAGCTGTTTCCCATACTCAAGGATAGGCGCCAGCAGATTGCCGGCACCATGTCGGGGGGGCAGCAACAGATGCTGGCAGTGTCGATGGGCCTGATGGGCGATCCCAAGCTTTGCATCTTTGACGAGCCCTCGCTTGGCCTGGCGCCCATCGTCATCCAGCAGATAGGCGAGACCTTGCAGGCCATGCGCAAGCTGGACCTGGCAGTGTTTTTGATTGAGCAAAACGCCAAGCTCGCCAGCACAGTGGCCGATCGGATCTATGTGATTTCAGCGGGCCGCATTCAGTACCACGACACGCCAGAGCGGCTGGCTGCGAACCCAGAGGTTCTAGAAAAGTTTCTCAGCGCTTGAGTTTTTGGAGATGCCCATGGCAAATAGACATGACTACACCCCCCACGGCGTGATTCCTGCCGTGTTGCTTCCTTTTCATGAGGACCTTTCAATCGACGAGCACAGCTACCGGTCGCACCTGCGCGACGTGGCCAACGTCACCGGTATCACGGCTCTGACCACCAATGCGCATTCGACCGAGGTGGCCTCCTGCAGCTTTGATGAGCAGCGACGCGTGCTGGAACTCACTCAGGAAGAGGTAGGTGACAAACTTCCAATCGTCAATGGAATTTATGCCGACGGCACGCTTGAAGCACAGCGCCTGGCACGTATGGCCCACGAAGGCGGGGCTTCGGCCTTGCTAGTCTTTCCTTCGGGGATCTACACGATGGGACAGCGGCCGGAAATGGTGATCGAGCACTTTAAGCGCATTGCCGATGTCACAGATCTACCGCTGATCGCCTTTCAGTATTCGCTTGCAGGTGGCCAGGGCTATCCACTGTCCACTCTGCTGCGCCTGGCCGAAGAGGTCCCGACGCTGGCGGCCATCAAGGACTGGTCGGGCACGCCACCACAGGTGGACCGCCAAGTGCGATCCCTGCACAACTTACCGCGTCCCATCCATGTGTTGAGCACGCACAGCGCCTGGCTGTTCCCCTCCCTAGTCCTGGGTTGCAAGGGCCTGCTGTCTGGCAGTGGCTCAGTGATCGCGGATCTCCAAGCCCAGTTGTTTGCTGCGGTACAGGCCAAGGACATGACACGCGCCCAGCAATTGCACGACAGGATCACGTTCACTGCAGAGGTGTTTTATGCGGACCCCTTTGTGGACATGCACAACCGCATGAAAGAGGCCTTAGTGATGCTGGGCAAATTGCCCCGCGCGATCGTGAGGCCCCCTTTGATGAAGATCACCGACGCCGAGCGAGCCCGCATTCGGCAGGCTCTGTTGCAGGCTGGACTCTTGGAGCGTTGAGCTCAGTTCAGTTGGTTTCGGCTGCCTTGGGGCGATTCAGGGATTGCAAGTTGTTGTAAGTGAACGCTAAGTAGAAGATTCTCAAGGTGCAAGTATTCAATGTCTACAGAGCACTCAAACCGAATATCGGGCTTGACCGAAACGTTCTTGCGCGAAAGTCCAGTCACCATCCTCACTTCTCGCTGAGACTGAAACAAGACCGGCAGCAATCGCTGCTAAGCGGTCATGAGCACCACGAAGTCCAACCTCGGATTTAGGTCGAAACCGCACCTAAAACTCTTGGTACAAAAATTTCTCATTGTTGCCTTTAAGTCCCCTTTGCCCGGCCAATCAGAAGGTCAAACTCGTCAACTCAAACCCGCATAAATGCTGGACTCAGCTCATGGACACGTCCACAAGCTTGGAGAGAAAAGAGAGAGAAATTCACCTGTAGCGACCAGAAACCACGGAAACGTGACCGCGTGTGTCCACAAGCAATGAGCCGAAAGCCCGCAAAGACAGGGCTTTGAAGCAAAGAAAAAGGGGGACAGAGAAAGTTCTGTCCCCCATATATGGTGGTGGGTGGTTCACCAATCAGGAACTTTCTATTCGCACTCAATCATGCTAGCGAGTGCTAGAGCGTCAATGCGAGGTAGAGATTTGGCCCCAACCAATCGGTAAATCTTACAACGGCGCAGAGCAACGTTCCACTTCAAATCCGGTCACGGGAATTGAACAATGTCCACAATGCATCTTGTATCAGCGTGTCAAAACATCGCCGTCTGCAACAGCACATTACCCTCGGCCCCGGCCTCAATGATCTGACGAGCCTTTGACTCAATGACATATCGATTCGATTCAAATACTGCCCTCTTGTCTGGGTTGTGATTGCCGCCAAAGTGATCATCAAGTGCCTCATTGCTGATGATCACTCGCCTTCTCTCACCGTCAACCTCAACCGGGAATGTCACGCACGTGGTCTCGGAATCAATGACGGATTGCTTAGGGAAATTAATTTGCATTGGTACTCAAAGAAAAAATTTGCCAACGATCTCAATGTCAGTTACTTTCAATGGGGATTTCAATTGCGAATCTCACCCCATATGACTAGCGGCGATAGCGAGAATTGGAAGAACGTATGGCTTTACCAACTCCCCAAGAAGATTTCCGGCTGCTCCTTCGAGCACTGTTTTGATCGTACGACCAGTGCCGCTTATGACTTCCCATTTTGGCTTTGGGGATGAAGCCTGCGCCTTGAGGGTTGCCACCTCAGCTCGAAGTTCTTCGGCCAGTTCACCCTGCAACGCACTCCGTTCAAGGGCAAGGCTCAGAGCATCAACTAAATTTTTAAGAACTTGAATATCGCCATTGGCATTAGAAGTAGCGTTAGCATGTGCGCCCACGGCCACTGAACCCGGGGAAGCCTTCGCTCCGTAGCCAAATGCACCCTCTCTAATGATTGTGTTGCCATTTGAATCCGTAGCTCCAACGACAACACTTCGATCTCCAATTGTGGCATCCGGAGCCACCTGACCAACTACTACGGAGTCATTACCTACCTTCATTGGATTCCTTTTTTGCAGATGTGAATAACACTCACGAATAGGTATTTGTTATCCAATGTCAAATGATCAACGACCAACACGTACTCAACACATCTCTCAAGGGTTTCAAGACTTTTTAGGTTTTGGGAAAAACTTGCCAAACAGCTTTGAAATCACGCTGTTCAACGCAAAACTATCAACCGCTCGGGCCGCACAAACAAAAACGTGATGGGCGAACACCAGTGAAACCGGACCAAGCGCGCATAGATCGCCACATAGCCCAAAGCGAACGCCAGGCAAGACAGTGCAGCAAACAGAGTGCTGTGAACCGCAAACAACGCCACCAGCACGGCAGGAATGGTGCCAATGGCCAGCAGCAAGCCCGTGATCGAATTGCGCAGGCGGTCGACCATCTTGGGTTCATCGGGGTAGATGCGCACCAACACAGGCTTCACCACACGGCGCATCATCAAGGTGTGCAAATGCAAACGGTCCGCATGACCAGGTGAGCACCTGGTCATGCGGCGACGGTAAATGCTGAACAGCACTTCCGTCACAGGGTGAATACAAATAAGCAATGGGACGAAAGCAGGAACCCCAGTGTTGCGCTCAATCAGCAGCACGCTGGCCCATGCCAAGGCAAAGCCGCCGAAATAACTGCCCCCGTCCCCCAAGAACAAATGCCCCCACGGCCAATTAATTAGCCAAAAGCCGAGCATCGCCATCGCAATGGCCAAACAAGCAAATGCCAAATTCACGTCGCCCACCATGGCTGCGACCAGTGCAAGGCCGATCAAGGCGATGATCACAAATCCACTGGCCAAGCCATTAAAACCGTCAATGATGTTGACTGCATTGGCCACGCCACCAACGGCAAAAGCCGTAAAAGTCACCGACACCACCGTGTAACTCAGCAGGCCGTCCAGCAAGGGGACGTCAACCCCTGTGAGGGAAACGCCGGTCAATACCCACCCCAGCACACCCGAAGCCATGGTGGCCAACAGCCGGGCCATCACACCCACCTTTTTGGTCACATCCTCGGCCAGGCCAAACACAAAAGCAGGCACCCCGGCCAACAAAAGCGTGCTCAAAATCTCGGCGCGCCCTGGCTGCGCCACCAAATAAGCAGCCACCACCCCAGCAAAAACGGACACCCCACCAATTCGCGGAGTAGGTTTGTTGTGATTTTTTTGGATGCCGACCAGGCCATCCATCGAAAAATGGCCGTGCCAATGCTTGGTCATCACAAGTAAAACAGCCACCAGAAATGCCACAACGCCAGCGACGTACACGGACGGCGGCAGGCTGGGCAGGCTGGGCAGGCTGGGCAGGCTCATAGTAATTAAAATTATAGGTGTCTTATCTCCGTCGGAGAGCTTACATTACCAATTTTTCAGCTGCATGACCCTTTGCATTATCTGACACCAGCCACAAATAAGGGACGCAGTAACTGGGTAGAAATCAATCGTCCATTGTGAGATACTGATCTCGGCTCGGAGCAGGAGCCTGCCACCCGTCATTGCAAAGCTGTTGACAGCACTGCCATTTCAATCTTTCTCTATATGCCTTGTTCAGGCATGAGAGACGGCAGACGGGTGACGTTTCGTCATGATCCTGGAGAACTTGTCATGTCGAGAAAATCCATTCGCCCGTCCACTCTGGACGGCATCAAGCGCCTTGCCATATCACTCAAGGCCGAACAGCAAATCCAACATGCCCGCGCCTTGGACTTAGCCGCAAAGGCCGCAGGCTTTCAAAACTTTGCTCACGCCGGCAATGTGCTGCGCAACACGCCAGGAACTGAGCGCAGACAGCCTGGGCATCCGCTCTACTTGACCACCTACTGGAAAGACCGCGAAAGCAGCTCAAGTGGCCGCGAGACGTTGACCATCCCGCTGTCGTCGCCTTGGGCCGATCTGATCACCCCTGCCCTGCTCAAAAACCACCATGCCTTGGCAAATTTCCGTGCAGAAGGGCCAGATCACCTTGCGCGCGAGTTTTTGGTCAAGACGCATCCGAAGCTAGACGCGCAGTCTGCGCCGCCGCCCGAGCTTTCCAATTCATGGATGCGACCAAGCTGCGCCCCTCCAGAAGCTTCAGCCGGGTCTACCCTGGTGGCGATTCGCGCAATGCCGTTCCGGGGCGCGATCATTTCAGCATCTGGTACGACAGAACGACCAAGCGCTACTTGTTTGCGGATGAACCTTATGAAAGCTCCATCCAAGACAGGTTGAACGAACGCGAAGCTTGGGCCAAACAGCATGGCTTTGCCATCGACACACCCCAGTGGCCTGGCATGTATGCACCAGACATCGGCTCACGGCTTTATCTGATTGCCCATCAAACGAAAGGCATCCCGCTGGAGCCCATCGTTGCGACCCTGGAAAAACTTCCCAACCCTACCGTTGCAGAACCTTGGAGCGGCGAGTCCGCGCCCATGACGCCCTACTTCGTGAGCCCAGGAAGCTTGGTCAAGACGGTCGTCTCAAAAGCCAAAAAACAACAGCCCGACGAACCCATCGTTCAGTCAGGCTCTACAAAAACATTGACCGAAATCCGGCTTGGCTGGAATGTTGTTGGACGCCGGAACGCAACAAATAAGCCGATTCAGGCAGGACTTTGGCAACCCGACACCCCAGAAAACCGAAAAGCTTTGACCATCATTGCCGAGTCTGGCAACGAGGCCTACGGTCCCGGTTCGCACTGGGTAGAGGAGTGTACGGCCTAAATGGCCACTACTGAAGAGCCTGCCAAAGATCAAACGGGCTTACCGTGTGACTCTATAAACCAGCAACCCCAACCACTCATGCAATGCCGTCTGCCAGCGCAGTAGGCTTTGCGCCAATGCGAACTCGGTCAGAGACGTAAAGTCCCCGGTTAGAAAGTCCACGGGGTAGGCGGTCACATTGCAGCCCACAGCCTCGAACTCTGCCATGGCGCGAGGCATGTGCCAAGCCGAAGTCACCAGCAGCCAGGGCTGTTTGCAGCGTTCCCCCAGCAGGGCGGCCACTTGGCGGGCGTTTTCTCGGGTGTTGCGCGAGCCGCTCTCCAGCTTCACCCGGGCCATGTCCACCCCCTGCTCTTCATAAAACCTCTTGGCAAGCTCGGCCTCGCTGACCCCCGTGGCCAGCAAGCGCCCTTCCCCACCCGAAAAAACCAGCTCCAGCTGCGGGTGCTGACGCATCAAACCCACCGGCACAGTCATCCGCTCGGCGGCGTCACCCAAGGGAACCTGACCATGAGCCACGAAACTGTCTGGATGGTCGACCCCACCACCAAGCACGATGATGCCAACGTGTCGCTCAACGGCTTCAGCTGTCGGCACAGAGTAGCGATTCTCCAGCGGCCTCAACAAAGCATCAGGGGCAGCCTGAAAACCAAGCAGCCCCAGCGCAGCCAACCCACTCCACAACATGATCACTGCCGGCCTGCGCCAGCGCATCAGCATAAGCAACGCCAATGCCCACAACACGGCCAGCCAGAACATAGGCTGCGTGATGGCAGACAGTAATTTCGCGTAGAGAAACATCTGGCCGGCTCTTGTCGCTGTGAAAAGTAAATGGTGCGCTCAGAAATAACCAATTCGGCTTCAGCGCTTGATTAGATACTCATATTGTCAATAAACTTCAGGCAGACAACGCAGCAACTATCTGTTGAACAGCCCTTTCAACGGCGAACTCGCGTTGGAAGAGGGTTTTGCAGCGATCTGATACACCGACATCCGCCTCAATTTGAGCAAGCAGCTTGTTCGTCAACTGCAACAGTTCGTCCACCTGATGGCTCTCACACACTTGGCCAACCCGTTCATCTCGAATCATTTGAGCAAGGTCGTTATTGGCGTTGATATTCGCCAAGACAGGCAACCCACTTTGCATGTAGGTCAAAAACTTTCCAGGGATGTTATGCGATTTATGCCGAGGATCCAGCGCGACAATACCCGCACAGCATTGAGAATAGAGGTCTGGAATTTCGTCGGAGTGTATTTCGTCAAAGAAAACAACATTGGTAAGCTGCCGTGCTTGTGCGGTTGCTTTGAGGCGAGCAGCATCGCTGCCGCGCCCCACAAACAAGAAACCTACATCTGATCGACTGCTCAGCTTACCGGCCAAATCTAACAATATGTCCATGCCTTGGGCTACACCCATGTTGCCAGCGTACACGAACACTTTGCGACCCGCCAGAGGGGTATCATTGAGTCGAATCGAACATCTGGTCTGGGTAGGCTTGTCGAGCCAATTTTGCAGGACCTCCAACTGACGCCCGGGCTTTAGCTGCCATAGATCAAAGTACCCTTTGTTTCCAAGTGTTTGAACACCGATCACATCAGCTACCGAGTACTGGTAGCGCGCCACTGCATTGAAAAACCGATAGGGCAGACCTCGTCGTCCCATCAACCCCATGTCCGCAGCCCACTCGGGAAAGATGTCACGAATGATCAGGTAACTATTACAGCCGCTCGATTTTTTGAGGGCATACGCCAAAGGACCGTGGAAGATAGATGGAGCATACCAAACCACACCATCCCAGTGCTGATTCGCCAAGGGGCTTTTGCGCAGCCGCCGCAGCATGGCAAACGGCATCACTAACTCGCCCAGCGTGCGGCGCACGTAGCCAATGTCTTTTGTGCGGGGGGCTTTTAGGCGAAGCAATTGTACGCCGTCAAAACATTCCAGCCGCCAAGGCTCTTGCTGGTCTTGCGATGGCAACAGCACCGTCAAAGCGTGTCCTTGACGAGCAAACTCACGCGCCAAATCCCTCAGTTGCACTGCCCCCGAGGTGCATAAGGGTGGAAATGTGTCCGCGATCAGTGCGACTCGCATCGAAACTATTTTGACCAAACCGTCCGATCTACATAGTCGACATAGCTCATCACTACACGCAGCACTTGTTTTGAAACTGGGCCTGCTTCGTAATCAACAACTGGCCTCATCACACGGCTTTTCTTGTCGTACTGAGAAATAATCACGCGCACCGCATCCAGTACATTTTCCTTCTTCAATCCACTCATGATAAGCGTACCAACATCCATGCCCTCGGGGCGCTCATGTGCGTTGCGGATGGTGATGGCAGGCAAATTGAGAAGAGAAGCCTCCTCAGTAATTGTACCGCTGTCCGATAATACGCACAGTGCTTCCATCTGCAATTTGATGTAATCGCAAAATCCGAACGGTTTTAGGAACTGGATATATGGATTCAGGGACCCAATCTCCATCGAATCCAAGCGTTTCTTGGTGCGGGGGTGAGTTGAGACTATCACAGGGCAATCATATTCAATAGCTAATGCATTCAAAGTTTCCACCATGTTCGCCATGTTCTCAGGGCTGTCAATATTCTCTTCGCGGTGGCAACTGACGATGAAGTATTTTTTCGTCTCTAGGCCCATGCGCGTCAATACGTCCGACTGCTCAACTTTCGACATGTAGTAGTCCAGCACTTCATGCATGTGGGAACCCGTTTTGATAATGGTCTCTGGCCTGATACCCTCAGCAATCAAATAGCGTCGCGCATGCTCGGTCAGCACCAGATTGATGTCACTCAAATGATCTAGCACCTTTCGGTTCAGCTCTTCCGGCACACGCTGGTCGAAGCAGCGATTGCCGGCCTCCATGTGGAATACGGGAATCTTACGGCGCTTGGCTGAAATTACGGACAAGCAGGAGTTAGTGTCGCCATAAAGCATGACCGCATCGGGGTTTTCTTTCTGCATTACCTCATCAGATCTCTCGATTACACGTGCGATGGTCTTTGCAGCATTCTCCCCAACCGCATCAAGAAAGTAATCAGGCCTACGTATCCCCAAGTCGTCAAAGAAGACTTGGTTCAAACCGTAATCGTAATTCTGTCCGGTATGTACCAGCACATGCTTGGTGTGCTTATCAAACTCAGCAATTACACGCGACATCTTGATCAGTTCAGGGCGCGTCCCAACGATCGTCATGACTTTAAGCATGGAGTTGTTCTTGAATAAAGTCTAACTTGAGCAATAGCGCCTTGACTTGTTCGATATTCAAACAAACTGTATTGTGCGAGGTATAGTCGTCCAGACTTGAAATCTTTTCCTCGCCTTCACTGAAGTATTTTGCGTAGTTTAGATCACGATTATCAGCCGGGATGCGGTAATAATTTCCCATATCATGGGCATGTGCCATTTCTTCTCGCGAAATTAGCGACTCATACAGCTTCTCACCATGACGAGTTCCGATGATACGAATCGCGCAGTCACTGTGAAACACTTCTTTCAAGGCGTGGGCTAGATCCTCCACCGTAGAGGCAGGGGCTTTCTGCACAAAAATGTCACCTTGTCGAGCATTTTCGAAGGCATAAAGAACCAGATCGACTGAGTCTTCCAGTGACATAAGGAAACGTGTCATCTTCGGATCAGTTACCGTCAATGACTTGCCTTCCTTTATTTGTGATACAAAAAGAGGAATAACCGATCCACGTGAGGCCATGACATTGCCGTAACGTGTAGCGCAGAAAACCGTCTCGGTCTCACGCTGCATTCGTGATTTGGCTACCATCAATTTTTCAGCCATCGCCTTGGAAATACCCATTGCGTTGATCGGATACACCGCCTTGTCTGTACTCAACACAACTACGCGGCGGACACTATTTGCATTCGCAGCATTCAGCACGTTCTCGGTACCTAAAACGTTCGTTCGCACCGCTTCCATCGGATAAAACTCACAGGACGGAACCTGCTTGAGTGCAGCAGCATGAAAGACATAATCAACCCCGCGTAAAGCGTTATGGACACTATCATAGTCGCGAACATCGCCGATGTAGAATTTAACCTTGTCGTTGTTCAGACGAATCCTCATATCTTCCTGCTTCTTTTCGTCGCGGCTGAATATACGGATTTCGGCGACGTCAGACGAAAGAAAACGATTCAGAACAGCATTTCCGAAAGACCCTGTACCACCAGTAATAAGTAAAATTTTATTGTTAAACATCCATACGTCCTTTGCTAGTTAATTAATTAATTAATTAACCAAATGATTTCATCTGCTTTATCAGTTCCGGCCATGAGGGAGAAGAGTAACCGGTTAGCGTTCTGAATTCGGTTGAATCCAGGGAACGATTGATTACCAAGTTATCATCGCGTTGGATATCGATTTTTTTTTCATATACGTCAGCGATCAGCCGGAGCAGGTCGAACTTGCTAATCGGATCCACCGAGACATGGTAGACACCATGCATGGACCTATGCGGTAATATATAATCCCTGATTACACGTGCGAGTTCTACTGTCGGAAGGCCTGAAAAAATTGCTTGTCCATACCCATTAATTCGCCCTTCCTGACTGAGGAACCAGTCTACCAATCCATTAGCACTATTAAGTTCATGGCCGATTATGGAGGTACGAACCGTGATTGCATTAGGATAGTCAACTTCACCTATATACTTGCTTTTGCCATACAGGTCTTCCGCATCGGAGGCATCTGTTTCCACATACATACCACGTCTTCCGGAAAATACACAATCAGTGCTGACATGGACTAGCCGAGCACTAGCAAGTTTGCAAAGACGAGCGAGGCGATGCGGCAAAATTGAGTTGATGGGCAAGACTTCGAGTGGATCATTTGCCTCTGCCAATTGCTTGATTAAGCCTATGCAGTTGATCACAACCGTAGGGCGGACATCGGATATCAGATCCAGTAGACTATCCGGATTGTTGACATCTATGCCGACCTTGATCTGCCCCCTCAGATCTTCTGGCAGATAGGGCAGAGCACCAGCTGTTCGTGCTGTTCCAATCACCAAATAGCCGGGACTGTCGGAAAAAAAACGGAACATGGCATTGCCCAGCATCCCCGTTACACCTAATAACAATACCTTTTCTGTGACCATGATTCAGTAGAACTCCAAAAAAAAACTGCATCTAATTTCGTACCGCAAGTCGCCCCACACATAACTTGCCTTTTCAATCCATCTAACCCCAATCCTGGGAAGGGGAAAATGTACCGAATCTAATTTCCCACAAGGGTTAACGAGGAAGCCGGTGTGGCGCCAGCTTTTATGGATTCAATCTCACTCGCTTGAATATCTTCGCTCAATGCGTGTTGGTAGAATCCATGGACATATTTCCCCAGAACGATCTTTATGGACCCCTCGTCAAAATTAGCCACTGCAAGTCGGAGTTCATTCAATCCAGCTTCCAAAGCCTCCCATAGGAAATAAGCCTCACGTGCACGTCTGATTTTTGGATGAGCGGTAGATTCTGAATTCTCACCTATTATCAATTCTTCGTACATTTTTTCCCCTGGACGGAGTCCAGTAATGCGAATTCCAATATCTCCTTCGGGATTATTGTGATCTCTGACCGATAAGCCCGACAACCGTATCATGGCGCAGGCGAGATCCTTGATGGCCACCGGGTCGCCCATGTCTAGGACGAACAAGTCGCCGTTCGTAGCCAAGGTCGCTGCCTGAAGCACCAATTGGGCAGCCTCCGGAATGCTCATGAAGTATCGGGTAATATCCGGATGGGTTAGAGTAATGGGCCCTCCTTGCTGTATCTGTTCCCGGAAAAGAGGTACTACGGAACCGGACGACCCGAGCACATTGCCGAACCGGACCATGCAATAGGTAATGCCAGGGTTGTTCCACAGCGAGGCCCGAGCCTGGAGAATCAATTCACAGAGGCGCTTGCTCGCCCCCATGACGTTGGTGGGCCTGACCGCCTTGTCGGTCGACACCAAAACGAATTTCTTAGCACCACACTTCTCGGCGGCCAAGGTGAGTGTCAAGGTGCCGAGTACATTGTTCTTTATCGCCTCGGTAACATTTCCCTCAACCATCGGGACATGCTTGTAGGCTGCGGCATGGAAAAATACTGTGACGGCGTGCTGCTGGCAGATCCTCTCAAGCAGAGCACTGTCGCAGATACTTCCGAGCAAGGGCACGATCTCTATCTCGGACATCTCATTTCTTAAGGACCGGTCGATTTCGTACAGGGCATGCTCGGAAATATCGAAAAGCACGATCTTCCGTGGCCGCATTCTATATATCTGTCGGCACAATTCGCTGCCTATTGATCCGCCCGCCCCAGTTACCAGCACCACTTCATCCTGGACACTGCCCTGCAGCAAGACTGGAATGGGAGAAACCGGATCGCGTCCCAGCAGCTCATCAATGCGCAACGGTCGATAATCGGCTTGGAAGCCGGATCCGCCAAAAATTTCGTCCAAACCGGGAGCCGTAAAAATCTTGACCGGCAGAGCGGAAATCCTGGAAATCAACTTCTGCCGCTGACCTGCTTTGAGAGAGGGAATGGCTAGCACGATTTCCGAGACATTGTGCCGGACGATGGCAGGTTCAACGTCTTTCGGGGAAAGGACAGGCTTGCCGCGCACAAGTCGTCCATGGAGGCTCCCGTTGTCGTCTATGAAGAAACAGACTTCGCGACTGGCAGACAGGCCGATGGCTGCATCAAGCTGGATGCCGCCAGCCCCTGCCCCATAGATGGCGATCCGTCTCGCGGCCTTTCTGCGATCGCCTCCTCTAGCTTGAGCCACCAACCTTATTCCGACGAGGAAGACAATTGAAAGGATGATGGATAAGACCACTGCTGGAATGGTGGAGCCGATGGCAAAGTAATAGCCAACGAAGCATCCTCCAGCGCCGGCAAGGAGTTTCCAGAATGCAGCAAGTGCGTTGCTTTCGCTGACTACAGCACGATATACACCGAAAATTTTGAAGAATGCTACGCCGATAACTGCGAATACGGCCAGCCAAATCACATCGGCATCTGGAGTCGGGGCAAACAGGTGCCCCGCCAACAGCCCGGTGCCCACCAAGATAAACAGATCAACACAAGGCAATAGAAGTTGCTTTGCTTGATATGGGAGTCCACGGATTGAGGAAAGAATCGAGGCCATAACGCCTATCTTCGCTATACTGATCACTCGAGAGCTTTATTTACGATAAAACTCTTCGACCTTGTCGCACACATAGCTGACATCTTCATTGTTGATGAACATGTTCATCGGGAGCATGATGCAACGCTCGAAGAATCGCTCGACCTTGGGCAGATGGCAGGTAAAACCCAAGCGCTCCCACTGGTGCACTGCCTTCCCACCCCACTGGATGAGGGTACCGATACCGTTCGAACGCAGGAATTCCTTCAGCTCATCACGGCGATCGGCCTGAAGCTCATAATTTTGGTAGATATCGAAATGGTCCGGGTTGGCATCGGGGGCAGGAGGAAGACTCAGTTCCTCAAGCTTACCAAGGCGCTCCTGGTACATGGCGGCAATTGCACGGCGCCGGGCAATGATCTTGTCGTAGGAAGCAAGGCGATGATTCAGGATAGCCGCCTGAAGGTTGTCGAGCCGACTATTACGCCCCCAGCCCCTGACTTCGCCATTAACGTCACGACCGTGGTCGTGCAACTGGTAAACCTTGTCGAAAATCGAGTAGTCATTGGTTATGACCCCGCCGCCGTCACCCAAGCAGCCGAGCACCTTGGCCGGAAAAAAGCTGATGGCCGCAGCCTTTCCAAAAGTGCCGGCATGCTTGCCCTTAAAGCGGGAACCCAGGGCCTGCGCAGCATCCTCAACCACGAAGAGGCCTTTTTTCTGGGCAATGTCCATCAGACGATCCATGTTGCAGGTACGGCCGTTGAGCTGGGTCGGCATGATGCCGACTGTCCTCGGTGTAATCGCAGCCTCCACGGCATCGGGATCAATTAGGTTATCTTCGCCGATTTCCACTGGAACAGGCCTTCCCCCGGCCGTGACGATAGATGCAGCCGTCGCCAGCATCGTGTGTGAGCAACAGATCACCTCGTCTCCAGATCGCAGTCCGATAGCCATCCATGCTAGTTCCAGTCCGTCTGTTGCGTTCGCGACCCCAATTGCGTGCTTTGCACCGGTGTAGCCAGCAAGAGCCGCTTCGAAATCACGAAGATCCTTTTGCATGATGAAAGCGCCACGGTTACCTACGTCTTCGAAAATCTGTAACAGATCGCTACGGTCATCAAGATAGGCACGAGGGTAGTTGAAGAAAGGGACATTGCGCTGATGAGACATGTTGAACTCCAATTGAAAATTATGAAAAAGGTTATTTAGAAGAGTTTTTTTACAGCTTCAACAACTGTATTTGCGTTCGGGTAATAAATGTCTTGGAGTACCCGAGAAGTTGGTGCTGGAGCATCGGGAAGGGCCACACGAATTGGCGGTTTTTTCCAAGAACGAGATGGAATTTTCTCTGTGACTGCTGCGATCACCTCAGCAGAAATTCCGCAACTTTTCCAGCCCCCATCAACAACGACCAAACGACCAGTTTTTTCTACAGACTTGAAGATAACTTCCGGATTTAGAGGGTTCAAAATTCTAAGGTCAATAACCTCTGCGCTATACCCAAGGCTAGCAAGCGTCTCCCTTGCCTGAATGGCTAGAAGCGTCGAATAACTGGACCCAACGATGGTTACGTCGCATCCCTCAGCCAGGCACCGAGGAACTTCTGTGCGAAGATCAATCTCCTGCACCGGGGGCAGCTCATCTGTTAGTTCGTATAGCCATCGATCGTCGATATAAACAACGGGATCAGGACAAAGCACCGATGCGATCAAAAGATCGCGCGCGTCTGCGACAGTAGCTGGCATTACAACCCGCAGGCCCGGTATGTGAGCAAACCAAGATTGGAGCGCCTGGGAATGTTGAGCCCCTTGCTCCCCCCCCCGATTAATGATCGCTCGGATGGTGAGCCCTGGATTAGCCTGCCCGCCGACCATATGGGACCACTTCGCGGCTTGATTAACAATTGGATCAATGGCGTAAAGCATGAAGTCCATTCGAGGGTGGACCACAATTGGCTTCATCCCTGCCAAAGAAGCACCGACCGCTGCGCCGGTGCAGGCCGCCTCCGATACGGGGGTATCGATTATCCTACTCTTTCCAAATTTTTTATCTAGGTCGGTCATGGAGTTACCTACGTACCAAGGACTCCAGAGCCCCTGACCAATCACGAAGGACTCCGGGTAATTCTCAAGCACATATTCAAATGCTGAGAGGATTGCCGTACCGTAATTAAATTTTTGACTAGCAGTCATGGGTTTCACCTATTTGCATAAACACGATCCAGAAGACGTTCGGGGGATGGATAGGGATCAACCGCCGCCGCCTCCCAGGCCGTCTCAATTTCCGCAGCCACGGTGGACTCCATGTTCTGCACTTGCTCATCATTTATGTACCCCATCAACTCCATGCCTCGCACCAAACGAGCTATAGGATCCTTCGCACGCCAGTTTTCAATATCCGCCGTTGAACGATTAACCCCCACATCGATGTCCTCACGCCAATCCACGTGTCCGTACCAGCGGTAGGTAACGACCTCAAGAAAGCCCGGACCCTTGCCAGTCCTAGAATCAGAAACAAGTCGAGATGCAGTCGTTGCGACGTTGACAACATCGTTTCCATCGACAACAGCGTGAGGAATATTGTTTGCCGCCGCAAAGCGCGCCGTTGAATCGATTGGCTGCCGGAGTGATATGTGCATATGACTGGCAAACAAATTGTTCTCCACCACAAAGAGTACTGGCAAGCCAAGGATGCTAGAAAGGTTTAGAGATTCGTGAACCACACCCTCTTCTACGGCGCCATCACCCAAGTAGGCGACTGCAACGTCGCCTGTTGCCTGGAGTTTTGCCGCCAGACCCGCTCCCACAGCCAGGGGGACTGTTCCCGCCACAATTGGTACGGAGCCGTAAAACCCGTTAGGCTGATCCCAGAGATGCATTGACCCTCCCATCCCGCGGGAATGCCCCGTGTCCTTGCCTAGCACTTCCGCAAACAATCCCTTCACGCTCGACCCCAATGCCAACAAATGGGAGTGTGAACGATGTGCCCCGAACACCCTGTCCGTCTTCCTAAGGGTAGATGAGACGCCCACCGCCACTGCCTCTTGGCCCACACCAAGATGCACTGGGCCACCAATGAAACCGTCCCTTCTCATGGCGGCAAGTTTCTGTTCTGACTTGCGAATGACGATCATCTGCCGGAGGTAACGCAGGAGATCCTTCGGCTCTGAGCCATTCAGATCAATGGGTTGATGATGGGAAGCAGGATCTGCCAGCGTCCCCAAGTTGGAAGCGTTCATAGAAATAAGCCCTTCATTTACGTGTCAACAACTTATAAATCGACTATCAGCGTTTCAGGCCTCTGGTATTGCGTATCGCCTGAGCATAGAGGTTGGTATATTCATCTATCCGTCCATTAAAGGACATATTTGATTCGATGAACTTTTTGGCTGCCATAGTCTTGGCCTTTGCCGCATCATAGTTGTTCAGAATGCCGAGAAGCTTGCCGGCCAGATCCACAACATCGTCGAACTTGGCGGTCTCGCCGGCATTGATGCGACGAACGTCCTCCCCTGAGCCCGTGTGGTCGGTAACAATGATCGGGGTACCGCACAGCACAGCCTCAAAAGGTGCCCAGGCTCCCTGCTCCTGGCGAGACATCTGAGCAACGATATCGGCGTCGACGAGGGCGGACAGTTTTTTGTTGCCCGCCAGGAAACCTGGGAACATCACCCGATCCGATACCCCTAATTCGGACGCTATGCGCTTGCATTCGTCCATGTGGCCATCGTCACCACCGATTAGCACCAAACGGGCGTCGGGCCGATCCTTGAGCATACATGCGAAGCCCTTGATAAGAAAATCATTGCCCTTGATGTGATTGATCCGCCCAAGAAACATGATTACCGATTCGTCCTTCCCGATGCCCAGTTCCTTCCGAAAGGCTCCCCGCTCGGGCAATACCTGAAACTCGTCGGTATCGAATGGGGGTGAAAGCACGATGAGTTTGGATCGATCCAGGTTGGGCTCAATATCTAAGTACTCCTGTACCCCTACTTGGGTTTCAGCTACTACCCAGGCCGCATCCCTCAACATCCTGCGCCCCCAGACGTTGTCGAAGGTTCGCTTGATATAGGGCTTGCGAGTAGCATACGGAACAGAGCCATGGGCGTCCATCACAAAAGGAATACCGAATTTTTTGCAATACTTATAGAGAATAACATTCTGATAGGTACGAAAAACATGCATGTGTACGACATCGTAAGTGCCAAGCTCCCGTTCAGCCAGCCTTGGGAGGCCTGGCATGATAGAAAAGCCCTCTTTGTCGAGATACGAACGCAAAACTTCAAATTTTGCCCCTGGCAATTTCGCAGCCAGATCAGGATCGAAGTTGTAATCCCCAGAATAGACTATTGGGAACTGTCCAGCCTTCAACTGGGCTTTTGCCAACTTGAACATCAAATCTGAGGTTCCGCCGGCAAAACGTACAGAGAAAAATGGAAAGGCATGACAAATTTTCATACTTGATTTCTTTCGAAGCTTAAAGTGAATTTAATTTTTAAGGGGTGGCAATCATATTTTCTCGAATTTCAGGACTGTTTATTATTCAATCGATTTTTCGTGCAGCAACATACACAACTCGATGGATATAGTCCCTGCGAGTCTCGTCCAGAGTATTCAAACGCTCATCAGAAGGCTTAATTAAAGAGACGTCAATAGGTAATGGAAAGGTTTCACCGAGTGATCGACGGCGAATTTTCTGCCACATTTTATTACCACCAGGTAATAGATGCATGATTCCTTTTGCCATAAACTTGATTACACCCCGGACACGACTAGTCAATACCGATCCTCCAGCAGCCTTGAATCCGCCAAAAAAAGTCGCATCAAATTCAAATTTTCTCAAAATATCGGACAATTCCGGAACAGAGTAATATTTGACGGTGTATGGAGCCGGAACAAAACCAGATACATCCTTATTGCTCGTGCAAAATACGAGGGTTCCGCCTGGCCGTAATACTCGCCTAGCCTCCAAGAGAAACTCATCCATTCGCAAGTAATAAACCATGGCTAAGGCCACTACTACATCGAAACTGCAGTCTCCGTAAGGAATATGATGAGCATCCATTCGAACTACTTTAATGTTGGTGCCGCGTAGCTCCTGACAGAGTCTAAAATTCTCCTCACTGTATTCGCCACCGACGACAGTAGCTGCCCTGCGACTAAAATAATCTAAACCAAGCCCAAAGCCGCTTCCGATCTCCAGCACATCCTTCCCATCCATATACGAAGCAGCAAAGTCATATCTAAATCGAATTATTTCGAGAGTATCCCGGTTGAAAAGGCTTCCGGGCATTTCGGTCTCACTGTGCAGATGCGCCGAGTGGTTATCAGCCAACAAATCTATCTTCATCGCCAGACTCCATTGGATCCTGAAAGGCAAGCGCTTAACGCCCTGAGCTTGTGCCAATAGTAAAGATAGTCGTAATCACCCTGAAGCTTTCGCTCCAGCACGGCCACGTCGTCGCTTCCCGAGATCATGACCCTTGAAATGAGCCACTGGGCTCCCGGCACATGGTGCGTGGACCACAAGGTCGAGAACGCCGCTCCAAATCCGGCCTCCTTCACCACTTGGACGGCGTGCTGCGAAATATCCGCTCCCTGGCCGTTGGGATAGGCAAAGGTCTTTGCCTCGATCCCTAGGTGACGTCTTATGTCTTCCCGAGAGCCCGCTATTTCCTCCATGGCCTGTTCGTCCCGGATCCCGCTGAGGATCGGATGTGTCCTGGTGTGGGCAGCAAAGGAAATCAATCCGCTTTCCTGCATTTCACGAGCTTGTACCCAGGTCATCGGCTCCCAGCCACTGGCACTGATCAGTTGCACCTTCCCCGAAATGAAGCTGGTAGCTAGGAATACTGTCGCGGGCAACCGATACTTCAGCAATAACGGAAACGCGTGGGTGTAGTTATCCACATACCCGTCGTCAAAGGTAATCACCACTGGTCGTTTAGGTAATGAACCTCCGCCAAAAAGACCAAGGACGAGTTCATCAACGCTGATTACGTCGTAGTTCGAATTCAAATGGAGCAGATGCTCCTCGAACAGTCGAACCGGAAGGGGATCGCATTCATCATTTCGAACATCATTTACGCTGTGGTAGCACAGCACGGGAGCCCAGACTCCCTGCAGCTGAATCCCCGCCCTCCCCCAAATGTATGCCAGTTTGTGTTTTATCGTCACTTTGCTATTACTTGAATTTAATCTACACCGAGCTGCGCTTTCGATAAATGCCTCCAGACGCGGTCCAGAAACGCAGATCGGCGCTTTGCCTCCCTCGCCATCTGAGCGACCTGTCGAACGCCGACCACAGCAGCCTTTTCCAAACGGTTGGAGAATATGCGAATACGAACATTCTCGTAGCCATGATTGGCCCATTGATATTTATAGGGCTCATCTCCACCCATGAAATCAAATGTCATCCCTGCCGCAAAACATTTTTCCAAGAGACATTTAATGTGCAGCTTTCCTAGGGAAACGCCCTTGATGCTTTGATCGAAGGACGGTATCCAATAATACAGAGTCTTTCCGCGAACCAAAGAATAGGCCGCCGAAACAAAACGGCCCTGCCAGACGATGGCGGACAGGTGCGCCCTTGCCGGACCCTCCGCCAATCTGTCAGGCAGGGACCTGAAAAAGGCCTGGCTTTCTGGCGAGTCGAAAATCGAGAGCCCGACTTTGCCTCGCTGGCGCCCGTGGTGATAGCAAATGAGGTTGTCGAGGATCTCATTCGCCGATACGCCACCATTGCACTCAATGAACTCCCAGCCTCCGCCGCGGTTAAGGTGATTTAGGGTAGTCCGTATTTCCTGGCGGACGCTCTTGCTACGCCCCTCCATGTAGGACTTGAAGTCGGATACTGGAAGTACGCAGGGGTTATAGCTCAATTTCTCGAGCATCCAAGACCGCCCCATGTGCTCAGAACTGTCTATCAGTAGTTTTCCCGTCTTGCGATTACCTCGGATCGGACTGAATAAAGCTTTCTTTCTCGTTTCGATGCAGCTTTCAAGGAAAGCCTTCAGGACAGGCTCGGGTGCATCATCCGACATAAGAAAATCACCGTAATCCGCAAAAATTGGATCGATGAGAAAACTGGTGCGCCTCGAGGTGGAAATTAAGGGAGCGATGGCTACAGGCCTTCCATCGGACTCGGCCACAACAACTTTGATGAACTTATCCTGAGCATATACAGATGCCCAAGCATGATTCCACTCCCATGTAAGAAATGGATTATCATCATCAGAGGTATCAATTACTTGTTGCCACAGAGGCCTAGTGGACAACAAGCCATCAAGCCCAAAGTAAGTGCGTATTCGCCACGCAGAATTATTCATTTATTCGAATTAGAAAATCCATGATTAAAAAATTAATTAGTTAATTTTGTTTATAATACCATCTTAATGCTCAATAGATTTGTGTATTTAAATTTTATTCAATTGAGAAAGTGGTATTTTACGACGCATCAATCCGATTTGATTTTCTATATAAGCCACGAAGTGCAACAAGAATGCGTTCGATATCCACAACCGTCAAATTTTGATGTACGGGAATTAATAGCACATGATCAGCCAGGCTATCCACAACAACGAAATCGTGTGGATCGCCCTCGATAGCAGGATGATTTCTAAAAAACCTGTTAATCGAAATTTCTGTTTCAATTCCCACTTGAGCTAAATACTTCTGAACATTGACTGGATCAGCAACCCTAATTGGAAATGCGAATGGAACAGCTCCATTTGGAAGACATGTCCATACCGGTTCTATTCCATGAATGGCGACAATCCCTTCAAGTAGAGAAGAAAAGTTACTCCGTCTTTCGCGCGCGATTTGAACCAAGTCACAGCGTTCCATTATAAATTTAGAGAAAGAAGACATTCCCTTTGGCTCGGGGAGCATCACGTTATTCAGGGCCTCATAGCCAGCCACCTCCGACACCTTGGGTCGCAGCCTTCCAATTGTAGGCAGAATCCCTGCCTTGGCTAACGCATTGGCAGCTAGCCTTGATACCCGCTTTCCAACCCATCTCCCTGAAGGACTAGCAATGGGCCGTTTTAGCTCACCTTTGCCACGATATAGTGCTACAGCCCCATCAGGAACAGGCAGGGTCTTCCAAAGACTGAAAAAACTGACGTCCCCTATATGACCAACGCCGCCATTATCTAATGCATCATAATAACACAAGGCGCAATCTTCTATAAGCCTTAATCCTTCATTAACGCATATTTGTTTTATATCTTCGATGGGCTGTGGAAATCCAAAGTAGTGAACAATATAAATTGCTTTTGTCCTATTATCAATTGATTTTCGGATGCTTGGTATATCGACTGTAAGCTGGTGGTCCACAGCGTAGCATCGAATTTTCAAGCCAAGCGCCAACATCGGTGAGAGGGCTTCCCAGCACAAGGAGGCAGGGGCCAAAACAACGTCTCCGGGCGTCAATCCCAGCGCCGTCATGGAAGCGCCGATTATTTCACGGCTTTGGCAAAAGAATATTCCTTCGCTAGTTGACCGACCCGAGCCCCCCCCCACCGAACACAATAAATTCGGCGTTACGACCGGGAAGAATGGCAACAGGCTATATGTAGGCATAGTTCAACCGATAAATAAATGAATCGGCCTCACCCCTCGACAACACTAATAAGACAACTTCATATACCGCCGCCATTTATTATGGCAACCTCATTTGAGATTCAACATATTGGTTGACATTGCTTTTAACCGAAGGACAAGTATTTTCATACAAGCGATTTAGCCTGGATCCAATACCCATATAAAACCAAAATAGAATACTGACATATATTTCATGAAACATCCCGTGGAAGAGTAATCCAATAAATGCGCCAAAGTAGCACCCCTTAATTAACGCATCATCGCGTACTCGTGCACCCTTCAAGGCATTCGCCATACAAGTGACGCTAACCACTATCATTATCAAGAATGGCAACAGAGCAATTACCCCCATTTCAACCGCAACGCCAATGATCATATTATGAGCCCCCATTTTCTCCCCGACGGGAGATGCCTCTATATAGGGAGCAAGATTTCCATAACCAATTCCAATTAGGGGATTACTACTAAACGCATCAAAAAAATGGCTCATAGCTGCGGCGCGAAGCGCTGTAGAAGTCTCTTTATCAGCAGCCACACTTTGGGAATTCGATAAATCCACATCCCCAAGTAAAATAAACTGCATAACTTTCGGCATGCCGGATATAATAATGAGTAAGGAAACTATGATGACGGCAAACGATATCGCACCATGGACCGTAAAAATACGTCTATTAAGATAAACAATCATCAAACCAAGAAATGCGCCAAATAATCCGCTTCTACTTCCGGTCATAATCAATATGATACCAAAAAAAACTAGAAGCGCCATCAACAATAGACTTGATAGCCGATTTGATGCGGAGAAGTAGAGATAGCCAGCTATAACACAACCCGGCACAAAGAAGGTAGCAAAACCATTCGGATTTTGCTCAGTCCCTCTAAAAACCGGTATTCCGTACCAGATTTCCACTAAAGGATGACCAATTAACAGCCCAAAGTCGAAACCTAGCGCCGCCATCATTGTCGCCATAGCGACTATAAATAGACCAGACACATAGGAAATACATATAAATCTTAAATCGTCAGCAGAGACAAGAACATTACAGAGTATCTCAAACAGAACAATATATCCAATTAATGAAAAAAATACGACTTCAAAACCATTGCCAATAATTAACGATGGCAATGTTCCGATAATGAACAAGAGAAGCATCCACAGATGCGGGTGGATTTTAAGCCGATATGCATCTGTGCCCAGCAATATCAAGAACATTAGCGGTATGATAATTTTTGAAACAGTCGCACCTCCGAGGAGGGCTCGCTGGAACTCACCGAAGGGAATAGAAAAAATTATTATACCGAAAGCAAAAACGAACCACCCGTGCCGGCGGAACGTGCAAACGCGTTGCAGCTCCATGGCGTGACGAACGTCAACGCTTTTCATCATAAACGGGCGGCTCCAAAACGGCTCTGGTATCCATAAAACAGCAAAACAAAGCCTGCAGTTACGATCTGCCCAAATAAGTAAGATACTCCGCCACCAGTGGCTCCCCAAATGGGCATAAAGAAGTAGCTGGCACCAAGAGACGAGATCAACAGTATAGAAGCAATTACAATAACGACGACATTGGATCGATGTATCCTTGCCCATGTAATTGCCAAATAATTAATGCTCCAAGGAATGTTCGCGAGTACGAGCAATCGGAGCGCGTCCGTGCCTTCCAAAGCATATTGAGCTCCAATAATCTGTAGTATATATTCAGCACCAATGACCATAATACCACACGCCGGCACAAGCAATAATAATGTTATCTTTATGGCTCTTCGAACATTAGCGCTGACAGACTCAATATCACTGGAACCTTCCGCAAACAGTGAATTGAAACAAGCGCTTGGAATAACGCGCAAAATCATGCTTGTAATCCACGCCAAATAAAACGCTGCATTTGCTCTTGAGCCGATAAGTTCCAAGCTAATGATCGGGAACAATAGAGTGTGGGCCTCAAGAAATATTCTCGCAACATAATTACTGAGAGAATATCCAACCATCGGCACTAGTGTTGATGTAGAAACTACGGGTTGAAAACAGTAGGAAGGTTGTGCCGCGGGCAGCGAAACACGAATCGCATAAAATCCCGCAATACACATAGCCAGAGCTCCAGCCATTAGTAGCCCAGGCCCATCCGGATACATCAGCCCGATGGGCACCAAAAATATTATCTTGCATACTGCTGTCGTAACATCCTGTAGGAAGCTGTATTTACTGGTGCGGAGACCGGTAAATATAGACCCCATAGTATATAAATTGGAGTGAGCAACGACAAAGAGTAAGAATAAAAGTATATATGGTATACTTTCTATTATTGGCAAAAATTGCCGTGCCAAATAAGGCGTGAGCAGGAGAAACAACACTGCAATCACGAGGGATGTTATCGTCGTTACCGTTATGATGGAATTAATCATCAGCACCCTTTTATCGCCCGCTGACGACAAATAACGGATACTAGCTATACCGAGGCCCATATCAGCAATGCTGATAATAAGTCCCGCAGCAGCAAATACGGCAGCAGTGAATCCTATATTTTCTGCAGAAAATAGTCGAGCTCCTATGATCCAGTACAGATAGCCGAGTCCAGCGGTAGCTACACTGCTGGTCATAAGATAGTATGCGTTCCGAATGAACGATGACTTCCAATGAGAGGAAAGCCGGTATCTCGCGCGCGATAAACGCTCGCTCACTCCCATCAAACGCCCGTACCTATTAGATTTCGGACGGTGCGCTTACCCCAAGAAAGGAATCTACGCCACGCAGGCCTGTCAACTTTGTCATATGTAGACATCAACGGAAGAAGCGAGAGTTTGATACTAGCGAAGTCTTGTGAGTTTGCATGTTCCACAAAAATCCTATGACTTTCATTCATCAGCTTGGCTCGGAGAGCATACTTGGCGCGCAATCTGGGACTCAGATGCTGTTCGGCAGGTTCAACTCTTTTTCTGGGTCGCCACTCTTGAGCGCGATCTTTCAAAAACAGCCGGTACGCCAGACCGTCCTTACGCTGCCTAAAGCATCCCGCCTGGCTTTCGATCACGTCGTTCTCTGAAATGTTGTTAAGCACTAGTCTCCCTTGAGACCTGCCCTGTTCAATCAGATCAGCGAGCGCAGGATTACGCACAACTACGATGTTAGCGCCTTGCGAATTGGAAACATACTCCTTTAACCAAGCATCTCCCATTGTTATATCAGCGGTCTCCGCTAGTACGTCATCGCAGAAGTCGCAAGCCTGATACATGAAGAATCCATAGCCCCACGACGCGCCAAAAATGTTCCTATTGAGCAGGAAGGCCTCGTAGTCCTCACCACTCTCACCCTCAGCAACCAGCCCAATTCCATAATCATTGGAATTCATACCTTGGACTTTGCGGCGGAAATCAATGCCGCGCAGTTTTCCAGGCTGTATCCCGGCCTGCCAAGCGATAAAGTCTGCGTATCTTGCACTTTTAAGATGTCCGCATACCAGACCAATCGTAAATGCTATTCGGTCTGCTATTACAGGGTCCTGCCTAGCGAGAAGTCTGACTGCCTTGATAAAACACGGTATGCCGACAAGGGCGTATCGGCCCGGAACACGCCGAATCTCACTTAAGACCTCGGACAGTTCAACGGGGTAGTAACTGGACTTCGACCGACTTCGAGCCTCTTCGGCAGATCTGGAAATGCGATATTTCAATATGGATTGGCCAACGTCTCCACTCGCGGGATGAACGTGGATGGCACCGTCAATCATGGACTTATCGAACAGTTCGTTAACCATCCAACTGACCATTCCCCCTGAACTGCCGCTGGCGCGGAAATCACCTTCGGCTGCATGCCCTGCGTAAGTTCCCAAGTAGTAACCTAACAATGGGTTATAACTCGATCCTTTTGAAAATAATTCCTCTCCGAGGACATGTTCGTTTACCGAACTGTTTGAAAATGGACAAACCATTCCAAGCGAATCATCCACAATCGAATCCTTGGAAGCACTGCTGGCTGTTGCAATGTAGCGCCGCTCTTTGTCCATAACAATACGAATCGGCGACTCTTTGACTGCGGCACAGACTCCACAGCCAACGCAGTACCCACCCTCAATGACCGGCGCGAGTGAATCAGGCAATACTGTCTTTGGGCCTTGCAGTTCAAAATGATCACCCATTGTGCACCCCTCCTTTGAGCTCGACGTTACAGGTGCCGCGATGTTTCTCATATAAGCCGGCAATCTGAACGCCACCATCGCTATCTTTAAAGGATAATTCCATATGTTTTAAGCAATTTGAGATTAAGCGCCGTCGCAAGTCATCATCTTCAATTATTTTGACGATATTCTGTGCTATTGCAGTGGCATCCGCGGGTGGGACAAGCATCCCCCGAGCGCCGTCGATGACTTCAGAGGATACACCTCCTACGTCTGTTGCAACTATAGGTAGACCATGGGTCATCGCCTCATACAGCACACGCGGAAATCCCTCTCCTAAACTCGGAAATACAAAAATATCTGCCTGCTTGAATTCATTCATAAGATCAGGCCCATAAGGCAAGTGGCCTCTAAATAAAACGATACCGCCAATACCCAAATCATTCGATCTTTTCTCGAAGTATGCACGATCCTCACCCTCACCTACAATAACTAGACGTAATCGATATTGTGAATGCAGAGATGTAACCGCCTCAAGAAGATATTCAATCCCCTTTCTGAGATACAAGCCACCAACGAAAAGCAGGGTTATTAAGCTCCCTTGACACGAATCTTCCCGATAATACATAGAGAGTTCGACGAGATTGATTCTGGGAACGGTTTTATAAACAGCTCCTGAATACCTGGAGTAACGAGCAATGCACTTTGGGCTGGCAGTTACAGTAAAAAGTGCGCCTTTAACCAATTTTCGCTCAAGCCACAAATTAATCTTCGAGTATAAACCTAAAGCATATTTACCAATCCCATTGGACCAGCGAAAAATTAGTTTAGATTCTTCAGGCGACCAATCAGAGGCAGCATATATAAAATATGGCTTACCAAAGAGGCGATTGATCAGAAATGCTATTGCACTAGGATAGCCAGGTATAAATAAATATAAAACATCAACACGTCGAAAATTAGAATATATAACCGTAGTCACCTTCAACAGCTGCAGGACTTTCGAGAAAAAGGAGACCGTTTCAGTCAACGGCAACTCCACAAATCTTATATTTTTACCGACGAATTCATAATGGGAACTACCTTCATACCATGGGCTGCCTGGTCGAAACCAATAAGCGAACACAATGACCTCGTCAACTTTTTGCGCCAAACTGTCTATATAACTCCCTTCTCCTTCTGAATAAAGCACTCTCCTTCCATCGAAAGACATGGGGCCTTCCGGGAATATTGCCAATCTCACTGCACACTCCTTTTCTCAAGGAGTTGCTTCAAAATATGGCCATTTATTGCCGCGAGTCGACACATTTCTACAGAACGTTCCTGCAGTGAGACGGATACATTCTTACGATTCAGCCAAAGATCCTCCACCGCACTCTGTAATTGATTAGCAGTAAGGTTTTCCAAATGAAGAATGTATTTATCCGTGACCATTGGCCGCACCATTCCGAGCCTCGGATCCTGTAGGTATGAAATGGCGATAGTTGGCACTCCAAGCGACGTCGCACCAATTACAGAATGAAGACGCTCACCAACAAAAACATCACATTTTTTTATGATGCCTTTCAGTTCTTTCGGATTATATTCACCCATTAAGCACTTCACAAACTCAGTTTCTACGCATAATGATTTAACGTCTTCACTAACAAGTCGATCATCCCCTTTTCCCTCCATTCCAATTGAGTGTGGCAAGAAAATAACATTGGCACCTGTCATTCGGATAATTCCGTCCACCGCGTTAGCCATCATATTGATGTGCTTTTCATAAGACTTTTCTGGTGTTTCACCGGGATGAGCCACGCTAGCACGAACCCTACTGATGGTTATCCCAATCAATGGCTTGGAGCAGTCAATCCCTTCATTCGCCAATATTTCATTAATTCTATCGACTGCATCAGGCTTGATTAAATATGCTATGTCTGATGTAACTTGAACATTTGCAGGAATATTTCCAAATTTGCTAATGTTTTTTAATGAACCACCTTCGCGCAAGGTAACACTACTGGAAAGAAGTAGAGATCCTCGAAACAGTTGGCCGAATAACTTATGAAAACGCCTTGGAGGCAGAGGCACCGTTCCAGCAAAAAACATTATTGGCTTACCCATTATCCTCGAAATTAATGGTATATATATTGGGTAGAAAAGTGGATTCTCAGGATCGCCCCCCACCCCGAAGCTGCTATCATGCCCAAACAAAATTACATCAGCCTCCGCATATGCACGCCAAAGTTCGGTTCTGTATATTTTTAAAACTTTTTGACCCACAAAACGGTATAGCACCGCAAAAAGTAAATGGCGCATAAAAACGTCAAACGAACAAAATAAACTCTTACCAGAAGATGGATTTATTATTCTGGGCCAAGCACTTCGCACATCAACAACATTAACTTCATCTTTGTATCTTCCACGGTCAAACTGTGCATAGTATGACAATATAGACAAACGATGGGGAATGCCAGACAACACGTCTAAAATGCCTTGAGCGATAGCCATTTCCCCCTTGTTGAAAGCCGGCAGATTCTCAGCAATTAATATTTTATACATAATTAATTTTATTTGCAAACCCAAAATATTTGCGAATTAATAAACCCTCGAAGCACTCCAAATGGAGAATATATAGTCTTTTTTATCATAAAACCTGAATTCTCAATTAATCTTCTGGTTTTAAGATAATCAAAGCCTGTGTGCCCCGGATCTCTTTGATCTCTTTTGATTCTTGAAGTAAGATAAATTGTCGATAAAAATATTGCCCATGGAGTAGCGACTTTTTCGCTTTGACCCGATACTCTTCGTATAATTTGCTTTAAAAGTGAGGAGATCCCTGACTCTATCGGCACCGAGATAACTAATGTTCCATCCGGCTCGAGTAAAGATCGAAATAATAGAAGTGTCTCTAATACTTTTTCGTCCGGTATATGCTCTAAAGTCTCAAGACAGGAAATATATGAATATTTTCTGTTTTTTACTTTATTTAAATCCGAAATTAGCTCTACATTCTCTCTTACCAGATCATCAGCCTGCTCCAGCATGCTATTTGATATATCATAGCCAGTAAAATTACTTTCACTATTGACTCGTAAGTAATATGTAAATATTTTTCCATCGCCAGTCCCAAAATCCAAGACGTCTTTTTGACCCAACCCCTCTCTTGCCAAAATATCAGTAGCGACGTCGAATCTGGCGCTGTGACTCATTTTTTGAAATGGTGTTGAATTAATTTTTTCTGAGTACATGTTTAACACCTCAAAGGCGATCGTTTTTTTAAATATACCGTATATTATAACTTTATTTGGCGAACCAATTAACTGTTACATCAAGACCTTTATCTATATTCCAGTCAGGATTGTATTTCAATAATAATTTTGCTTTACCAATATCTGCGAGGGAGTGCCGAACATCTCCCTCTCTAAAATCTCGATACACCGGATGCATAGGAACGTAGTGTTGGTTCCTCTTTGATATAATGGTTGTTATTTTGTGATGCAACTGATTAAGAGTTGTACGCTCTCCAACAGCTATATTGAAAATGTCGTAATTATTTTTATGATTAGGCTCGTAGATTGTCGCCAAAATGTTGGCCTGAATAACGTTATCAACAAAACAAAAGTCTCTAGATGTTTCCCCATCCCCATTAATATATACTACCTCATTTCTCATAGAGGCCAAAATCCATTTTGGAATAACCGCTGCATATGCCCCATTTGGATCTTGCCTTCGTCCAAAAACGTTGAAGTAGCGCAAACCGATTGAGCTAAGCCCATAACGTTGAGCGAAAACCTCAGAGTAAAGTTCGTTCACATACTTAGTCACGGCATAAGGGCTTAGTGGCTTGCCTATGATGTTCTCTACTTTAGGTAATCCAGGGTGGTCACCATATGTACTGCTACTCGCTGCGTAGACTAAGCGTTTGACGCTTGCATCTCGCGCAGCAACCATCATGTTAAGAAATCCATTAATGTTGCTCTGATTCGTGGTGATTGGATCTTCGATGCTACGAGGCACCGATCCTAGTGCGGCCTGGTGGAGCACGTAGTCTATCCCCACGCAGGAACCACGACAATCGACCAGGCTTCGAATATCTCCTTGGTTGAAGGTAAAGTTGGCCCATTGATCTGGAGTAACCAGTGTTTCAACTTCGTCTAGGTTATGCTGGTGACCGGTACTGAAGTTGTCAAGACCAACAACACGCTGGTTCAATTTGAGTAGAGCTTCTAGCAAATTGCTTCCGATGAAGCCAGCTACTCCAGTTACCAGCCATGTTTTGGGCTCGTGGACAAGTTGCTGTTTAAGCGAGTCGTATGTAGTCATGATTACAGCCTCAAATCCGATTCCTTAGATGAAAGCACGTACTTGAGGTCGTAGAGAACTGCCGTAGGTTTTCCTAAAGCGCGGATTGCCGCAACGCCCATATTTTTAAATTGATGATGGGCGACGGCGAGGATGATGGCATCGTAACCGCCGTTGTTTGTTTCGATGATGGGGGTAATGCCATATTCGTGCTGCGCCTCTTCGACGGACACCCAAGGATCGTACACATCGACGTCGCAGTTGTAGTCTTTTAACTCGGCAACGATATCGACGATGCGGGTGTTGCGCAGGTCTGGGCAGTTTTCCTTAAAGGCCAGGCCCATAACCAGCACTTTGGCGCCTTCGACCTGGATACGCTTTTTGGTCATGGCCTTGACAAGTTGGGCGACGACATAGTTGCCCATACTGTCGTTGAGTCGCCGTCCGGCCAGGATTATCTCGGGGTGATAGCCGATGGCTTGAGCCTTGTGGGTTAGATAGTAGGGATCTACACCAATGCAGTGGCCACCGACAAGGCCCGGGCGGAAGGGAAGGAAGTTCCACTTGCTACCTGCCGCCTGCAGCACTGCCTCGGTGTCGATGCCCATCTTATTGAAGATGATCGCCAACTCGTTGATGAGCGCGATGTTGAGGTCACGCTGGGTGTTTTCGATTACCTTGGCGGCTTCGGCGACCTTGATGCTGTCGGCCTTGTGGGTGCCGACTATGATGATCTCGTTGTAAAGGGCATCGACGAGCTCGGCGATTTCAGGCGTTGAACCTGCTGTCACCTTTTTGATTGTGGTTACGCGGTGCTCCTTGTCACCGGGATTAATGCGCTCCGGGCTGTAGCCGCAGTAAAAGTCCTGGTTGAACTTGAGTCCGGAATGCTTTTCCAAGACAGGTACACAATCTTCTTCTGTGCATCCAGGATAAACGGTAGATTCGTAAATGACGATATCTCCCTTCTTTAGCACCTTGCCGACGGTCTCGGAGGCCTTAGTGAGGGGGGCGAGGTCCGGACGCTTGTGCCCGTCAATAGGGGTGGGAACGGTGATGATGTAGCAGTTGCAACCTAGCAGGTCATCAAGGTTGGTTGTGTAGCTTAGGTACTCGGCAGCGGCAAGTTCTTCCTTGGTCGTCTCAAGTGTGAAATCGATACCAATCTTCAGTTCGTCGATACGGCGCTGGTTGATATCGAAACCGACTACACGACGCATACGCCCGAATTCGACGGCAAGTGGAAGACCTACATATCCCAGGCCTACAATGGCTAGCTTAATATCTTTCAATTTCACGTTAAACACCCTAGATTTTAGTAGTCACAGCTTTTCAAATTAACGAGAAGTCTGTTTTAGCCCATCCCCACTACTCGCACTCGCCTCAGATTTCAGCGCTTCAATTTCAGCTTTGAGCGCCTCGTACTCACCCATCTTGCGCTGCAAGAAGCGGTGGGTAATGGCAGCCTTCTCAGCCATGCCAGTTGGGGTAAGGACATAGACATAGCCGAACTTGTTCTTGGAGTTCGCGAAGTTTTTCATCTTCACCAAACCCTTATCCATCAGCGCTTTCAGGCAATAGTTCAGTCCGCCGACGCTGATACCCAGTTTCTCGGCGAGCTCGCGCTGGGTAAGGTCCGGGTTTTCTTGCAGGATGCGCATTACCCTGAAATATGTGTCTTCTTGTAGTTTCGCTTGGCGACTTGTCATAAAATTGGCTAGTTTTTTTGTGTACGTTGTGGGTTTGAATGTGTTTTAGGCAGGCTACCGCACTGCCGCATCACTCAGAGGAGCGCAGCCTCGGGGGAATAGCAAAGTAAAGTTCTGTAAGAACTTGAACATTGTACCCGGTGCTCTGCCGTACGGTCCACTCCGCCATAAAAAATATTTCTCATGAGTAGAAGGGTTCAGACATCCGCCTCCTGTTGATGCTGCACCGCCTCTTCCATGCTGACGGTGTTCGCCACCAGTTCCAGGTGGCGCAGGATGTCGGGCTCGTGGCGCCCGATGTAGCTTTTAACGGCTTCGTTGGCGAGCAGTTTGGTGAGGTAGCCCTTGGCCACCACCAGATTCAGCAGGTCGGAGCCGTAGTTCTCTTCTGCCTGGGTGTAGGACTCTTGGACTTGATCCATCTCTTTTTGCAGCTTCTCGATCTGCTCGATGGGCGCGGTCTTCTTCTCACGCTCGGCCGGCTTGACATCGGTCCGCTGCTCCGGCGGCGTTGCTTTTAGCAAGGCCTCGGCGTGGGCCACTGTGATGGTGTTGCTGGTCACCATCAGCTCTACCGCCTCCACCTGCCGGGCGGCCTTCATGCTGCGCAGAATGCGGGTGACATCTGGGGTAAATTGCTTGTCTTGCAACAAGTCGATGGCTTCCGGACAGATGCCTTCAAGCAGGTTGATGCGCCGGTTGATGGAGCTGAGGTTGACGTTAAAGGCCCGCGCCAGGCGCTCGCGGCTGACGCCTCGGTCGATGGCACGGCGCAGCATGTAGTGCTCTTGCACCGTAGACAGGCGGTTGATGCGGTGGTTGTATGAGAAGGTTTCATCGTCTTTGGCCATAAGGCAGGGGGCGGTTTCCATGCCCAGCTCTTTAAGGGCAAGAACCCGCAGATGGCCATCCAGCAGCAAGAACTCTGACTTTTTAGGGTCGGGCTGGATGACGGACAGGGGTTCGATCAGCCCGATTTCGTGGATGGACGAGACCACCTGCTTGTATTTGCGGGTGCTCATGGTGCCGTCCATGATTTTTTTGCTGGGCAGCAAATGGTCCAGCGGCACCTGGTAGGTTTCCAGGTCAAAGCCCAGCAGGGTGTTGAGGGGTTGCATGGGCAGGTCTGGCCCGCCCTCCCCTTCTGACTGACTGGCGGGTTGGTAGATGCCGGGGTACATCTCGGCGATTTTGGGTTGGGCGTTGCTGCTGGGGTTCATGCGAGGGCTCCTTCAAAGTGGGTGATGCGTTCGGCCAAGTACTTGGGCAGGGTGTCCAGCCCCTCAGCGCGCAATAGGGTGACGAAGTTTTCGTCGGCAAAAAGTTTTTTGAGGCCTTGCACTACCAACAGCAGGCGCTGGTGCGCGTGCTCGGCTTTGAGGACCATCTTGCGTTGGCGCTCCACTTCTTTTTGGTAGGTTCGCACCAGGCTGTAGCTGGAAGTGGGCGGTTTGATCTGCGCGGCATTGGGCGAGGACGGGCCCAGTTGCTGGCGTTTTTCGATCAGGCGTTTGGCCTCGATGATCTGGCGGCCTTTGAGCTGGCCGTTTTCATAGGCCTCTTGCAACAGGTCACCCAGGTTGGACCCGCCGCCCTCGCCCTGCCCCTCGCCATTTCCGTTGGCGTTGTTTGGGTGGTTGGCACTGGCCCGGGCAATTTCCAAGGCGGTGGTGAGCGGGATGGAGCCGCGCTGCACACCTTCGATCAGGCGCTCTTCGCCCTGCTCCAGCAAAAAGACGATGTCGCGCACGTATTTGGGCGAGAGACCCGTCTTTTGGATGATGACGTCGGCCGAATAGCCCCGGTTGCGTAGCAGCTCGATGTCGGCCAGGATTTCAAGCGGGCGGTAACCCCGGCGGGCGATGTTTTCGGCCAGGCTCATGATGAAGGCGTCTTCATCGCTCACGTCCACCACCAGGGCCGGGATGTGGGTCTCGCCCAAGATGCGGAAGGCGTTCAGGCGCCCTTCCCCACAGACGAGCACGTATTTGGGCTGCCCGTCTTCGCCCGGGCGCTCGGCCACGGTGATGGGCTTTTTGAGGCCGATGAGCTGGATGCTCTCGACGATCTCCTCAAAGACCTTCATGTTGCGGTCACGGGAGTTGAGCACCTCGATGCGGGCAATGGGCACCAAGGTCACGTTTTCTGGGGTGTCGGTCATCATGACGGCCTCCTTGGTGTGGGGGTTGGGATTGGCTTCATGAGATGTGTCCTTTCAGGGTTGTGGAGGGGGTTTAAAACTTGCGCTGTAGCCGCTCGCGCTCTGACATGCCGTAAAAGAAGTTCAGGTCGTCAAACCGAAAGCACTCAAAGTTGGCGCTGTTGCGATTGCAGACCCGGATCTCCTGCTCAGGCAGGTCCAGGCGGGGCAGTAGGTAGTAGTCGAGCTCATTGGTGTTGTGCGCATCCAGCCGAACCGCGACCGTGAGGTCGGGATTAAAACGTTCCGTATCGAACCGGATGCGCCAGCGTTGCTGGCCGTTGGGCAGGGTTTGGCAACGGGCCAGCACCAGGCTGATGACCAACTCGTCGTTGAGGGTCAGCAGATCGGTCTTACCATTTCGGCGCACGCTGCCACCCAGCTCGGCAATGGTCTCTTCGGTGCGGCGCACGATCTCGGGGTGCAGTTGGCGCAACCGCCGGTTGACCTCAATGAAGCCCTGATCGCGTGAGGAGTGAAACCCCACCAGCTCATAGGCCCGGCTGAGGCTGCCAAAGCGGTGGGCGTAGGTGATGGCACACGGCAGCCCAGGAGCCTGGTTGATGATGAAGCCTGACAAGGTGCCGCATTCGGCATACAAGCGTTTGAGGTGGAACAGCAGTTCTTCGTCGCTGTAGCGGCGAGTGCGCTCGGCCAACACCTCTTGAGCCTTGAGGAAGGTATCCAGGGGCACGATGCCTTCAAACGCGCCCTCCTTGCGGATCCACATGGGGGGCGGGTTGTTGACATGCTTCTTCTTGAGCTTGAAGGAATGGCGGTTGTAGACGTTGTTGCCGATGTACTTCTCATTGGTGAGGACCTGGCGAACGGTGCTGTAAGTCCAGGGCCGCTGGTAGTCGGTGCGGATGCCTTGGGCGTTCAGGCGTTTGGCTATGTCGCCCAGAGAGAGCTCGTCTTCTATGAACCAGGCAAACATCTGCAGGACCGTGGCCACTTCGTGATCAGGGCCGGGCATGAGGATGACGCGGTCGGTCTGGAGGCTCTTGTGCTCGCCGTTTTTAAGCTCGCCCTTGATGGCACCGGTCTGATCGATCAGCACCCGGCGCAGGCCATAGCCCGCTGGACCACCTTGCCGAAACCCCAATTCAATGAGCCTGCACTGTCCGGCAAAGACCTTGGCCGACAGCTCTCGGCTGTACTCCCCAGCCATGGCACGCTTGACGCCTTTGACGATGGTCGAGACCGGTGAGCCATCGTTTTCAAACTGCTCGGCCACGTAGGCGACGTGGATGTTCTTGCGCTTGCAGATGTATTCGTAATAGGCCGATTCGTCTGCATCCTGAAACCGGCCCCAGCGGCTGACGTCATAGACCAGGATGAGGTTGAAGTCGGTGTTGCCGGATTCGACATCGGCAATCAGCTTTTGCAAAGAAGCGCGACCGTCGATGGACAGACCGCTTTTGCCTTCATCAGCATAGGTGCGCACGATCTCAATGCCGCGTCGGTCAGCGTATTCCTGGATCTTGTCGGCCTGGTTGTGGGTGGAGTACTGCTGATGCTCGGTGGACATGCGCACGTACTGCGCGGCTCGGAATGTTTTGGGTGGATCTTCTGGGGTCATGTGGACTGCTAGGTTCTGTTCGTTCGGACCATGTTGGCTTCGAAGCAGCAGAGCTATCAAGTCGTTTCTGACTTCTTTTTTCGATTAGCCACATTTACGCAACTGGCATGGTTCAATGCGCATGGCCACGGGCTTGTTGAGCATGTTCAACAAGATCATGGAACGCTGCTCGGCGTCGGCTGTTTGGTAAATCGCCTCAATCCCAGCGAACGGGCCATCGGTGATGACGACCTTGTCGCCTGCGGCAAAGAGGGCCTGAGGGTTGGACTGCTGCAGTTGTTCACGCTCGTGCAGAGCCTTGATCAGATGGGCATCGACCTTAGCGGGATGGCCACCAAACTTGACCAGATCTCGCACGCCCAAAGTGGACCGAATGGGCGACCAACTTTGCCCTTTGATGTTGTCGCTGGTGTCCAGCTGCACGAACACGTAGCTGGGGAACATGGGCTCGGCGATCACCGCAGGCTTGCCCCTGCGGACCTTTTCCACATAGAGCATGGGCATGTAGCAGCGGAAGTTTTGCCGCTGCAAGTTGGTGATGGCGGTGTCTTCCTGCCGTCCTTTGGTGTGGACCAGGTACCAGGCATGGCCCGTAGGTAAGGTCAGGTCCTGGACCGGTTTGGTTTCTGGCTTGGCTGTGACTTTGGGTCTGTCGTGCACCACAAGCGCGGGAGTTGATGCCTTGACTTTGGGGGCAGGCTTGAGGTCTTCACGAGACGCTGGCTTGAAAACCGCCGGTTCTGATTCAATGCCCTGGGTGGTGACGGCCAGGCCAAGCGAGCGGGCTATGGACCGGATGAGCGGCAGGGGCCGCTCATGCTGCAGTACTTGCTTGAGGAGAGTTCTGACTTCCCGCTGCTCGAAGGCCTCGAGGTCTTCCAGCCGGTAATGAACATCGAGGCCTTGCTGGAAGATGGGCAGGCCATCGTCCTGCCAGCGCAGCTTTTGCAGGCTGCCTGGTGTCAGGCCCAGCCGGTCAGCGGCTTCTTGGGTGGTCAAAAGCCTGGGGGTCATACATCGTTGGTTTTGTCTGTCATGTCAGCATGAACGCTCTGGTGCGCAGACAAGTCAAGCGAATCGGCCATCTGTTTTCTTCAAAATTTGCCCCCAGAAACGACAAAAGACCCCGCCTGCAAGCACCCCGCCGATGAAGGGCGGGATAGCTACAGACGGGGTCTGGGTGGATTCAGGGCGAATTACGGGGGGACTGGCGACTGGCTGATATGGGACTGGACTTGAGCCTGTTCGGCATACCAGCGTTGCCAAGCCATCACCATCAGGGTGGTGTCGGTGGCATCTCGGGCCAGTTGCTCACAGCTGATCGCGGTCGCATTTCCGGGGGGATCAGGTACAGCGTGGGCGGGGCTTGCATCAGCGCTGGCGGCAGGGTAGGCAGTGGCGGGCATGGGGCTGGTGACACCGGGGGCCGGGATGCACAGGCTGTGAGCACTGTCACGCAACACAGGGCTGCGACGAGCCAGCAGGGTTTTTTGGGTTTCATAGTCGGTCAATATTTGTTGATTGATACGTTCTTGCTGGGTCTGGACTTGAGCCACATGCAATGACTGCTGCAAGGCAACGGCCTGCTGTTGCAACCGTTCAACGGCCCATGCCCGTTCGATGCGGCGCTGACCCGCCGTGAAGCCAGCCGCAAAAAAGGTCAGCGACAGAACGCCTGCGGCAAACCAGCGCCATGGAAACAGGCTGTTGACTGTCATTGAAAACTGAGCCACTTTGACGAGGATTTGCATCCAAATTTGAGCCACTTCATTGGCCTATCCTGCTTATTTTTTGAGCAAGGGTGGCCTGGAGTGATCAAC
>JACCDX011122424.1_pt1 | contig 47101 bp, 32 predicted proteins | sample 7449681 | NCBI WGS metagenome assembly JACCDX01 (sample SAMN15323450, study PRJNA562643) | freshwater metagenome | isolation source: river surface water | place: USA:Blue River Watershed | collected 2017-08-18
TCTTAATTTTAAAGACAAAATTTCTAAAAAATCAAAGTCTTGATTTATGTTGACTCTGATGTTTCGGTCTGTTCCTATGGAGGTTCTTATTCTATAGCTGTTGCTCATCTACCTTTTGAAAATAAATAGTTATGTTACTTACTTTCTATATTAACATAGTTAAAGTAAAAATAAATAAAGTTAGATGAAGTCTACTGTTTTTAAGTTCTTAACTCGTACTTTAATATCTTTGTTGTTAAATCTTATTTGATATATTTGTGTTGGCTCAGCGTAAATAGTATCATCTATCAATTGGATTTCTTTTGTTGCTGTATCAATATATCTCTGTGAGGTTTCTGATGTAGAATATAATCCACCAACTTTGTTATATACTTTCAAATCTGATAAAGTTGTAACACCTGGTGTGTTCTGAATTAATCTCCTAACATCTGAAATATTTACGTTTTGCCCTAACTCTCTATTTTCAGGAGCCATGTAATTTGCAACTTCATTAATTATTTGAGTAATCACCTGACCTTGACTTCTGTCAGATTCTAAAACAACAAATATATCAAACTCTAAGTCTATTACTTTCGCAACATCAATAGAAATATAATCGTTAATCATTCTATACTTAGATAGGTAAGTCGCCAAGTTACTTTTCAAGTTATTAGAAACCACTTGTGTTAGTTTACCACTGTCGTCGTATGAAAGTATTTGAATAGTAATTTTGTTGTTGTTTTCAGTAATGGCTACTTTTGCAGGCGCTCCAAACCTACCAGGCATTGTATCTATTATTGATTTATAATCATTTATAGTTACCGCTCTTTTTTGTGCCGCAAAATTAAAACTAACCATGTTTCTAACTTCCTCTGTAGACGGTGGATTTGAACCCCCGATAGCTGCCGTCACATTGTTTGACTTTAATGAATTTACTACGTTAGTGTTGATAGTAGCCGAAGGTCCATTTACCGCAAAATCGATAGTCCCTACTTGGTTTATTACTCCAACACCAACGTTTGATGCCAAACCACCTCCAATTCTATATTGTACAAAAATTGTGGTGTTAGGTTGTACCGTCAAACCTAACCCTATATTATTTTGATAGTTTGCCAAATCCAATCTAATTCCATCTCTTGCAAAATTTGCAAGTTGTTGATTAGGGGTTGTTGTTCCACCACCAAACTGTATTTTTAAGAAACCTTCAGGTGTATATTCAGTAATAAATCTGTTGTCGGTTTTGATGTATTTACCAACTTTGACACCCGCATTGTCTGTTGGTTTTGTAGTGTCTTCTATAAAAACAGTATCTTCTGCCAATGCATCCACTTCATACCATTTGTTAGTTGATGTAATGAAGTCTTGATAACTAGGTACGTTTGGATAACTAGTTCCGTCTTTTTGAATTATTGATGAGACTCCTAAGACATTTCTCTCAGGTAAAAAGAAATTGAAAAAAGGAACCACATCTGTTGGGTTTATAACTCTTTTAAAAACTTTAGTTGTTCCATTAACTACAACCTCTCTTTTAGTAATAATGTAATTTATAATTTTATTATTAGCATCAAATGTTGGTACTTTAGTTCTATTTACAAATCCCTCTTGATTATATTGTGTTGAAAAATCGATGTCATACACAGTTTCGAATGTTGTTCCTCCACCGTTGAATTGTGAACCCGCACGTAGAATTCCTAAATATCTATAATCTTCGCTATCACCAAGTGGTGGTACTGTTATTGCAAAATCCACAACAGCAACTGATGGTCTAAAACCAGGTATTTTCAATCCGTAAGTTCTTGCGATGTTGAATATTGAAGACCTTTGTTGTGCGTACTGTAAAACAGTTTCTTGAATACTTCTATCTATGTGAAAATGTAAATTGTCGGCAACCGCAGCATTCAAATCCATCAAAACAGAAAATATAGATGCGTCATTAAAGTTTTGTATTAGTTCAGGGTAGTATTGTTTAGTGTAATCAATTAACCCCTGTCTTATTGCTTCAAAATCCCTCGAAGTGTAATTTATTTTATTATTTGCCATATTAGATATTAATTATTACAAAGTTTCTACTTCCAAAAGCAGATGCTTCATCTATGTATTCTATTTTTATTTTTGCAGTATAATCTGCGGTATTTGCTCCGGGTAATCTATAAATGTCGGCTTGACCCAACAACTCAACATCAACCTCACCTATTGGTGCGTCCGCTTCTGTATAAGGCTCGATTGTAATATTAGTAATGGTAAGATTTGGTATATAGGTTCTTACTTGCTCATATATTTCATCTTTCATAGAATTAAATGTTTGAGCATCCAATGGTTCGAAAATAAATTCATAAAGTCTTGTACCAAAATCAGGTAAATAATATCTTGTACCTCTTCTTGTTAGTAACAAGTGTAATAAGTTACTTTTTATTTCTTCGTCAGTTGTATCTGTTGCCCTCACATAAAGACCAACGGGACTTTTGAGAAAAGGAAAATGTAAACCATAAGTAATTCCGTTTGCCATATCAAATAAATATAATATCTAATATTTTTTATTAAATATATTAAAAACAAAAAATCCGAGTAAAACTCGGATTATGTTTAAGAAGAACAACCAAAACACTCGAACTCAGAATCCGATGGTCTTGTGGGTAAAACACCTTCTTTTAATATTCTATCAGGTAGTGGTGGAGGTGGTACTTGTTTTTTAGACATATCTAAAGCCAAATGTTTAGCCCCCGTCGATATTGCTTTAGTTCTAACATAATAACACAAAGTCTTCAAACCACTTTCCCATGCGTGAAAATGCGATGAGGTTATTTTTGAAAGTGTTGGGTTAGACATATAGATATTCATTGATTGTGATTGGTCAATAAACGGTGCTCGTTCGGCTGCCATGTCAATTAGTTGTTTTTGTGATATCTCCCAAATGGTTTTATACTTGGGTATCAAGTGTTCAATTCTTTTGACTTTTTTATTGTAGTTTTTGTCTTCAACATCTAAGTAATTATTAAAATTTATGTTTTGAATTGAACCTTCATTCATAATAATTTCATTTTTCAAATCTTCTGACCAAATACCAATTTTTTCAAAGTCATTTATTAGATATTTGTTTACAATCATAATTTCACCACCAACTACTCTTCTATTAAACAGTGCCGAATGTGCTGGTTCGGTCATTTCAAATGAACCAGTAATTTTAGCGGAAGAAGCAACAGGCATTTGTGCAGTAAACAAAGAATTACAAACACCATACTTCATTACATTTTCTTTCAACTCTTTCCAATTCCAAAGTAAGTTACTTTCATCTAATCCCCACATATCAAATTGAAATACCCCTTTTGACATTGGTGAACCGTTAAAGAAATCATATGGTTTGTATTTACCTTCCATACATAGTTGATTGCTTTCATAAACTGATGCGTAGTAAATTGTTTCAAAAATTTCTTTATTTAATTTTTTTGCTTCATCTGAAGTGAAGATGTAGTCCATTAGATAAAACACGTCAGCGAGTCCTTGTGTACCAATTGCAATCGCTCTTTGTTCAAGACCTCCTTTCAGACCTTTTTTTGTTGAGTAGTTGTTAATGTCTACAACTTTATTTAATGCCCTAACAACTTTTCTAACTTCGTTAAAAAGTTTTTCAAAATCAAATTTATTTCCGTTGACAAAGTTTTTCAACACAATTGAAGAGAGTGTGCAAATTGCTGTAGTATTTTCATCGGTATATTGATAGATTTCATTACAAAGGTTCGATTGTTTGATAACTCCAATATTTTGATGGTTTGTTTTCCTGTTAGCACTATCTTTAGAACACAAATAAGGGACACCTGTTTCGACTTGTGACTCTATAATTTTAGTCCAAATAGTTTGTGCTGAAACTTTTTTACCTAAACCTAACTCAACAGCTCTATTATAAATCTCTTCATATTCATCCCCATAACATTCTTGCAATGGTTTTAGACCTGCCTTTTTAATGTCATTAGGACAGAACAAATACCAATCTCCATTATTTTTTACCGCTCTCATAAAATTGTCAGGTATCCAAAGTGCGGTAAATAAATCACGAGCCCTTAACTCTTCAGCACCTGTATTCTTTTTAATATCGAGTAAATCAAAAATGTCTTTGTGCCATGGTTCTAAATAAATGGCAGCAGAACCCGGTCTTCTACCTTGCTGATTAAAAAATCTTAGTGACTCATTTACTATTTTTAAATACTTAAGTAATCCACCTGCATATCCACCTGAAGTTGTAATTCTACTTTCTTTACTTCTAATATTAGACATAGAAAGACCTATACCTGCAGCGTCTGAAGAAAAAGTAGATATATCATTTAGTGTCCCTAATAAACCTTGTCTTGAATCAGAGTCGTTGTAATGTAAAACACATGATGCTAACTGAGGAACTTTAGTTCCTGAATTAATCATTATAGGTGTTGCCTTAGAAATCAACTGATTAGAAAGTGACTTGTAATATTCAACAGCATCTTCAAAAGTATCGGTAACCCAAAGTGCAACTCTCATGTACATATGTTGTGGTCTTTCGATAACTTTACCATTTGGTTTTTTTAACAAGTACATTTCTTGTAATGACCTCCAAGCAAAGTAATCAAAGTTATAATCGTTATCGTGATTGATTACCGCATCTATTAAATTTTCACCATAGTTATCAATTTTTTTAATTAATTCTTCGTTAATTATACCATCTGAATATAACTCTTTCATAGTTTGTGAAAAACTATCGTTTGTTTCTTTATGATATGATGATATAGCAACTGATGATGCTAATCTTGAATAATCGTGGTGACTACCAGTATATGATGCTGCTATTTCATAGATTAACTTATCTAATTCTTTTGTTGTTACTTCACCTTCTGTTGGTACGGAAGTGATTACCTTGATAAAAATTTCATCAGAATTAACGTTCAAACCTTTTGCTGAACGTTTTACTCTATTGTAAATTTTTTGTGGGTTAAAGGCAACATTCTCCCCCACTCTTTTAATAATTTTTAATGACATAGTTTATAATTTAGAAGTCTTCTGTAAATGTTATTGTTTCGTTTAACTTAGCTTTTTGGTATTCAACCGTTCTTGATTCAAAGAAATTACCTTTTGTTTCAACCGCAATCTGTTCCATGAACTTGAAAGGTTGTTCTACGTTATATTCCTTAGAACATCCCATTTTTACTAAAAGTCCATCTACAACAAACTCTAAGTATTGTTTCATTAGATTTGAATTCATTCCGATAAGTGAAACAGGTAAAGACTCAGTGATAAACTCTTTTTCTATTTCAAGAGCCGACAACAATATTTCTTTAATTCTTTTTTCTGATGGTTTTTCTTCCAAGTGATTGTTTAACAGGTGTATTGCAAAATCACAATGTAAGTTTTCATCTTTAAAGATAAGTGAGTTAGCGTTACATAGACCTTGCATAATTCCTCTTGACTTCATCCAAAAGATGGCACAAAATGAACCTGAAAAGAAGATACCTTCAACAGCCGCAAACGCCACCAATCTTTCGGCAAATGAAGCCTTTTCAATCCATTCTAATGCCCATTTTGCTTTTTTCTGCACTGCAGGTAATCTATCAATCGCATTAAAACACTCATCTTTTTCTTTTGGGTTCCCAATGTACGTATCAATTAATAAAGAATACATAAGTGAATGAATGTTTTCCATTGCCAATTGCATACCGTAGAAAAACTTTGCTTCAGGGTATTGTACTTCACGATAAAAGTTTTCGGCCAAGTTTTCATTTACAATACCATCGGAAGCGGCGAAAAATGACAATACATTTTTAATAAAGTACTTTTCATTGTCTGTAAGATTTTCCCAATCTCTGATGTCATTTGTTAAGTCGACTTCTTCTGCCGTCCAAAATGCAGCTTGGTGTTGTTTGTAATATTCCCATATATCGTTATGTTCGATAGGGAAGATGACGAAACGTCCAGGATTTTCTGTTAATATTTTTTCCATAGTTTTAATTAAATTAAGATTGTTGTTCTTTTAACTTCTTTTTTTCTAGAAGTTCTTTGACACGGTTTTTGTTTCTTTCTTCTTTTTGTTCTTCTAAACCTAAGAAGGTCATACTTTGTTCTGTGTCTATTTCTAACATTGCGTTATCAAACTTACAGTTTTCAAACACAATACCGTCTTTACCTATTCTTGACTTTGTAATTGCAATTGTTGCCAAGTTCATTTCTTTTTGTTGTAAACTTTTTGCCACAGTTATGATTACGTGACCTACTTGTGCTTTTTTGATTGACCCACCCATTTGGTCTGTTGTTACAACTTCAGACGAAATTGAGTTACGATTACCTTGAGTTGCGGTCCAACCAGCCAAATCTAACTCGTGACACATCGCTTCAAAAGCTCTCATTACTGACCCCTCACTTTTCCATTCATCACCTAACATTTTATCAGGAACAACACAATCAATGTAGTCTAAAATAATCATATCAACTTTGTTACCCTCAGCAATCATTTTTCTAATTTGATTTTTGATTTGATTCATAGTTACAGTATCAGATGGTAACTTTTTTAAAATCAACTTATTTTTTCTTGTTGCTTGAATATGTTTAACTTTTTCTATCACATCTTTTCTGTTTTCGGTCAAATCATCAGGGTGAATTTCCGTCCAAAGAGTAATATGTTTTCTTTGAATAATTTTTGGATTATCTTCAAAAAATATCTGTAAAACGTTATACCCTAAATTAAATGCGTGGTTTGCAATTTTTGTAGTAAAAGTAGACTTACCAACACCCGTGGGTGCTAAGATAACACCAATTTCTCCTTTTGCCAAACCTCCTCGTAACAAATTATCAATACCAGGTATTCCTATTGGAATTGGGTGTCTGTAATCGTCGTCTAATACATCATCAAGATTAAAGAATACATCCGTAGTACCTTTATCTACTTCACCGACTTGTAAAGCCCCTCTTACCATTTCTTCCAAGTGGTCGTAACTTTCAAAGTCACCCTTATCAATAATTGATTGAGCCTTTGTCATAACTTTTTGTAGTTCTTGTTGTTTACAAAACTTTAATGACTTTTCTTGTACAAAAGATGAACCTTCGTCAGAAACATTTTTTACTTGTTCAATTGTATCCAAGATACTTTTTTGAGCCATAGGAGAAGATATTTCCGACTTGGTAAGTTGTTCTAATGTATCGAAGGTTGGTGTATGTTCGTACTTTGAATAATATTCTTTAACCATCTGACAAATGATTCTGAAATACTGATTATCAAAGTAATGTGGGTCGATTACTTCTAATATTGAATTAGAAAAATCTTTATAAAGAATGATATTATTTAGTAGTTGTATTTGAAATGTATTACCGAGATATCCAAAGTTTTTTTTGTCTGACATGTGATTTAATTTATATGATTTTTCAATAAATACTATTAGACTAACGAATAATTTAGATAGTTATGAGATAATTTTTTTGATGAAAAAATGTCAGTTAACTCTTTTAGTATTGTTTTTATGGATGGCCTTACGTCTAGGGTATATCTGACCTTTGGTGGGTATAATTTAGCATCTATAATGCTATGACAAATTGTCTCATTTCCAAGTTTTAAAATAATGTTAAATACTTCAGGACCATCTGTATTTGAAGTATTTAGAACCGTTTGGTCTTCTTCAATTTGATACCTATTTTCCAACATGTAGAACACTGACTTGTTTCTCAGTTTATTTTCCAACTCAGTTTTTAAAGTTCTAATATAGTCCATTAACTCAACACTGCTTTTAGCATTTGGGTTGAACCCTTTTACATTGAAAAACCTTTGTACTACGAAGTTATTATTCAAAGTAATTAAAAACTCAACTTTGGTTATGTCATTTAAATCTTTCATAATTTTTTTAATTTTTTCTTTTAAATTTTGTTTTTTCTTTTCTTGTTAGTTTTAAAAATGGTTTTAGAAAATACGTCCAATTATCATCTGTTTTTGGTAAGAATTTAAACAAACCATCCTCCATCATCATTCTAATAAGGTTTTTATAACCTCTACCGTCAGGGTCTAAACTTTCAGAATAATAAAGGTGAACCAATTCTTTACCTTCCTCATTTATTAAGGGATTACTTAAGTCTACTAATTTTTGATTGATTTCAAAAAATTCTAAACCAAATATACCCTCTTTAGTTTTACCACTTAACAGATTTTGAAGTGCGGTGTTATCTTTATTCTCTTTAAGTAATTCTTCACTTCTTGTTAAAATATCGGTGAAGTTAACTTCTTTTTCAAGTAGCTCAGGAAAAAATTTAAGTAATGTTTTTTCACCTAAGTAAAATATACCATCAATATTATCTGAACCGTCTCCTGTTAGTATTTTCACAGTCTTAACATTGTAATGTGGAATTAAACTTTCATATAATTTGATTTTATCTCCAAATTTAAAATAAGACTTATTAGATGGTGAATAAATTGTTACCTTTTCTGATATGAGTTGAGTTAAATCTCTGTCAGAAGAGAAAATTGTTTTTTGTTCATCTTCTGATATTTTACAATAATACGCAATTAAATCATCTGCTTCTGAGTGTTCGACTTCTAATTGTCTTACAAACATTTCTTCCAAGTATTGTTTCACTCTTTGTTTTTGAATGTTGAAAGATTCTTCTTTAAGTTCATTATCTGAACTTTTTCTGTTCAACTTATACTTGGGGTATATTATTCTCCTTTGAGAAGTGCTTGTATTACTATCCCAAAACACTACAACTTTATCAAAATTAGACTCTTCTAAAAATTTACGTAGAGTATTTAGAAAGTGCCAAATACCTCCGACGTGTTTTCCATCGTGATAGAATTCTCTAACACCGTGAAATCCAATTTTCAATAAATTATTTCCGTCAACAAGTAATGTCTTTGACACTTACTAAAATTTAATCGTTACTACTCTACTTCTTCTTTTTCTGTTTTCAAATCAAAGTCACCGTCAACTCCGATTATATCTTTCCAATAGTCGGCATATTCTTTTTTATATTTTTCGATAGATGCCTTTTCTTCTGTTGTATCTTTACCTGGTAAAAATCCGTGTGGAGTCACAATAATTCTTCCATCTTCAAAACCAAGACCGTTAATGTGGTTTTTCATAACCGACACTTTTGTTCTTGAAGCAAACTTAACTGTTCTCTTATCTTTTGTTGCGGTAATCTTTGTTGTACCAGCCCCTTTCTGATTACCAAATAAGAATACCAAAGATGAATTCAACCAAATGGCTTCTCCACCTTTCGCTTTAATTTTTGGTTGTCCGAATGGATTGTCGGGTAATTCAACCCAAGGTTGGTTTACAATTACCAAGGTATTTTCAAACTTAGAGTCTGATTTACGAGAACCTGAAATTCTCTGATTTATACCCATTCCAATTTTGTCGGCCAAAACAGAAGCGTTATGTTGTTTTCCCCCCTTTCCTTCAAAAGTCATTTTACAAGGAACAGAACCTACTGAGTCCCACAAGAAAAGAAGACTATATTCTAACTCCCCTTTTTCTTGAGCATCTAACAAACTATTAATGTAATCTGTTATCTGTTCAATATACTCAAAGTTATTATTAAAGATGAAAAACCCATCCCAATCAACTTCACCTGTCTCTTCGTCCACAACTTCTTCACACTCAAAACCCATGAGTTTGGCATGTTCAAAGGACCATTTCTGTTCTGTAATAATAAAGACAGGTAAAATGCCTTTCTTTTGTGCGTCAACTGCGGTTTTAACCAATGCTGTGGTTTTGCCCGTGTCGGAGTGACCTAAAAACATGTTAAGGTGTCCAATGGCAGGACCTGGTAAACCAACCGCATCTAAGAAATCACCACCTAAATCAAAAAATCTTTGTGGTTTATATTTTGCCGAGGTTGAAAACTTTTTTTTCAGCGAACTGAAGTCATTCTTTTTAATAGCCATAATTAGATTTCGTAAATTTTGAAGTTATTGATTGTCTCTAACTTATCTTTTGCGTTTGCCAATTGCTCCACCAAATTATCCATTTCTTCTGTGTGTTGTGGGTGTTCTCCAATACCTACAGGGTTTGTGAAATATACATACAAGCGAGCTTCAGCGTCAGCAATGTCTGATTCATATTTTTTTACAAGAGCGTCTTTGAGTTTTTCTGCAATAAATGTATCCATTTTTTTGTTTTAAAAAAGTTAATAAAAACGGGCCCATTTACCGAGCCCGTGTAGTTAGTTTAAATTAGAATGGTAAATCTTCTGATGGTTCGTCATTAGCTTGTGGGTCGACAACCTGAGGTGTTTCTTGTTTAGTACCCCCGAGTGAAATTTCAGCTTCGTCACCGTAAACAAACTTTTTAAGTTCTGAGCTCCAAATTGGAGTTTCTCCAACCGCAACTGCCTCTAAATATTCAACAGGTTTTTTAGAATAAACGTCATTCCAAGTAAGTTCGTCTTGTAACCAACCTTCCATGATACCTTTGTCAGTATGTAACACTTGTGGGTCGTCATACATAATTGTTTGGATTACTGTATATTCTTTACCTTGTGGTGTTTTTGCCTTTGTGAGTTCGATAATCAAGTCTCGTCCTTTCTCAGCATCTGTTACGTCACCCTTAGCTTTCCAAATTGGAAGAATTTTGTCTAACACACCTTCTTGTTTGTAGTTGTGTTTGAAACGCCAAAATTTAACTCCGTCTTGTTCGTTATCACGGTCAATTACTTTTACAATGTAAAATAATCGTGAACGATACTGTGACGCTAATTCTTTGTCTTCTTTTTTACCTGTGGAAATAAGTTCGTTATAAACTTCAGTTAAAGGGGAACGTTCGTTGTCATTTTTATCAGGGTCATACAACTTAACCCATTGTCCGTTTACTTGAATTTCGTGATACCATACTTCAACAAATGGTGATGAACCATCTTTTGTAGGTAAAATACGAATTCTACGTGACGCAGACTTTTCATTTTTTTGTAGAATCGCTGAGAAATACTTCTTCAGTCGGTCCTCTTGTGAAATGTTTGTTTTTTGTGAACTCGATGATGTTGAGTTCTTTTCGTACTGTGCTAGTACTGAATCTAATACTGAATTTGCCATAAATAAATTTTTAATTTTTACTCTTTTATCTTCATAAAATATAAGTGAAAATTAAAGTTTGTCAAATAAAAAAGGGAAGATAATTCTTCCCTCAATTTTTACTTTTGTCTGTCAAAAATTATTCAGAATCTTCTTCTGTATCATATAAGTTAAAGGTTTTTTTAACTTCATTTGGTGAATAGTTTTCAACTTCGTCAGAAGTTAAAACATATTCATTTTTTCCACTCTTTTCCATTTCACCTTTTTTGTCATCAAAAAAATCAGTTAGTTTTTGGTTGTAAGGGTAAGAATCAAGTGAGCGTAGTTCTAATTTTTCTTCAGGACTTTTCTGTCTATACTTTTCTAATTTAGTTTCGAGACTATTAATTTTATTCATTATTTCATCCATGTGAGATAACTTAGACTCTAAGTCATCAAGTTTTGTAAAAATCCCATCCATGAATTCATCTTGTTTTGCTTGAATTTCTTGTTGTGTGGTAACTAAATCTGTTATATCAATTTCTTCAGTTTCTTCTTCACCTTCATCTTCAGGTGTTACTTCTTCAACGTCAGGGTCGTTTTCTACATCAACAGGTTCAGGAACTTCAGTTGCTCCTGCGGCTGCGGGGTCAGCGGCTGCGGGGTCTGTTGCTCCTGCTGCTGCCGGGTCGGCTGCTGCGGGGTCTACGGCTGCGGGGTCAGCAGCTGCGGGGTCTACAGCAGTTGGGTCAGCAGCTGCGGGGTCCGCCGGTGGTGGAGGTGGAACATCTTGTTCTCTCAAAATATAAGAATTTATTTGGTTGAACCTTTTTAATTCTTCTAATATTTTTCTATCTAAACTCATTTTTGTAAAATTTATCCGTTTAATAATGTCTTAACTCCTGTTGGTGTTTCAACTCTTAAAGTTTTATTGGTCTTCATTGTGTTGTCAACTCTTTCTATCAAACCATCTTTCATTCTAATAGTATAACAGTCACCAGTATCTAAGTCACATACTTGTTGATACCCATTACCTGCATCTTTTTTGGTAATTCTTGTATCTTTGTTTAAATAGCTGTCTAATAATAATTTAATATCCATGTCTTTTATTTTTATATAAATATATGTTTAGTTGAGTTTGTTAAAATATCTCGTAAAAATTAGTGTAAATGCTGACGTATCTATCGTACAAATTTTTGTCGTCTTTGAAAGCATTATCGACAAAATCAATTATTTGTTGTGCCGTTAAAGCAGGTGGTCCATATGCTGCCGCTGTATCCCATGTTGTGAATGCAAATTGGAAGGCGGCTTTACCATGCCTTCGATTCAAGTTTGTTTCAGTACTTTTATTAACAAGTTCATTTAACATTGGTAGTAGTGGGTTTAGTCTTACACTAATAAATGCAGTTGATTCAACAAAATTGTTAAAGTTTGCAATTGGAACAGGTATACTTTTGAGTTGTACGCAGGATTGTGCTTTTATTGCTGAGTTCAATGCCCCAAAATTATTTTGAGTTGTAATTTCGTAAGGGTTATAATTTACATTATCCCAAACACCGACACCGGCACTTTTAGATACATACCTTGTTGCCGCAATTCCCATTAGTACCGCTCGCATTGTTTTGTCAGTCACAACTTGTTTAATAACTTGGGATAACTCTTGTACTGTAAAAGGTGTTTCAACAATATCAATGAATGGAGTTGATGCAAATACTTCATTACGTTTTATTGTACATTGGTCTTGTGGTGCGGCATAAAAATTAAGTTCTGGATTTTGTTTTAATGTATTTTCTGCCTCAACTCTGTCTTTAGGTTTTGGGTTTTTATCTGCCGCTTGTTTTTTATATGTGTCTAATATTTTTTTATTAACATTTGTCAATAAATTATTAACTTGTGGTAAAGAGTATTTAGGTATTCTTGAACCTTTGAAATTAGTACTGAACCCTCTACTATCAACTCTATGTGTAACATCAAAAATCCAATATGGTCCATAGAACATTGGTACATGTCTCAATATGAAGTACATAGTTGGTTGTATCATAACATTTCCCATAGATTCTACAGTACATGAATACGAACGACTTTTATATAAACTGTATAGTGAAACAGATTGTTGAGCTACTTGGTCTCCTGCTACTGAGCTTCCTAAATCGGCATTAACTTTGAATGTTTCAGATGTGTTTTTCATTTCTGACATATCTAAGTCCAAACCTTTGAATACGCTTTGGTTTTGAATTCCAAAATCAACACTGAAGCCAACAACTCTATTTGTTTGTGAATAATTTCTATTGGGGTCAGAAACTTGTAGTGGGTTTCCAGGGACTCTTAAGTCAAAACTGTCATCACCAAATCTAATAAATGAATTTTCTTTTGGTTTTGGGTATTCTGAAGGGTTACCCATGTAAATACACAAAAATTTTGGACTTGATTTTGTATAGTCAACTTCCAAATATGTTCCAAACAATGAATTACCGATTTCATTATCCTGTAGTGGTACACCATTTTTTAAAGCCTCTTGTATTCCATAAAAGTTTATGTATGCAGGCATGGCCATAAACATAAATTTATTTTCGTCAAGTATTTGACTTATAAGTGACATCAAACTACTTGAAGGGTTTACTTTGGGGTCTAAAATTCTTCTAACCATTTTTAAATCTAAAGTGAAGTCATTACCCAAATCACTGTTAGACCTGTCCATGAATAAAAAATCTTCGAATAATGTTGTGTTTTTTAAATCAGAACCAGCAATCCATTTGTCATTAAACCCTTTTAGTGTGTTATATGTACTAAGTTTATTTGTGTCACCATTTACTGCATTATTAGTAGTTTCTTCCTGAACCTGTATATCTTTTAGTGTTTTGTTAAGATTGGAAAAAGTTTCGTTTACAACTTTATCTAACAGTGATTGTCTATCTTGAAGATATGAATTTATGTATGTTGTGAATTTTGTTTTATTATATGATGGGTCATCAATTTTTTGAGTTACATACAATTTGATTAGTGGTGATAGTAGTACAACATTTTCAGCGGTAAAATCTATATCGTTATCAATAAAAAATTCACTAACAAAAGATTTTTGAGTCCCTTGTAGTGGTTGTGTGTTATTTTGCGGATTATTTGTTTGTTGTGGTGATGTATTGGACCCACCAGGAAGTGTTGTTACAGTTGTGACTAATTTTGTGGTACTACCATTAGGTAAAAAATAATTTATAGTCATTATGTAATTTCCGGCAATATTATTATTTACTTGGATTACATTCGCATAGTTTGTATTTGCACCTAAAGTTCCTGATGAAGGTAGAGGTTGGTTGTTGGTGTCATTAATGTTTGTGTTGATGTCATAGAACATTTTTATTCCGACGTTCGAAGCTGTGAAATTAGGGTCTCCTTCAATTTTATAAACAGAATAACCTCCATTTGGTTTTTCTAAATTGAAGTATCTATTACTTTCAATTCCTAAATCTGAGGTCGGTAATATTGTTGAAGAATGTCCGACAAATATAATACTTACATTGGGATTGTTTGGTTGCGAACAATTTATAAAAGAATTATAAAAAGAAAGACAATAACTTTCGGGAGTTACTCCTACTGCATTTGTTTGTGGGTAGTCGTCATCTACCTCCAAAGTATATGTTGTGGTTACAGCACTGTTAGGTACTTTTCTAGCACAAAAGTTTTTTTGTTGTGATGAATTATCGACAACTTCCAAATACCAAATATGATTATTTGTGTAGTTGAATGAGTTTGTCATTGTATTATTATTCGGGTCCGTAATATTGAAATACTGACCAGTACACAAATCTTGAAAAGTGCTGAAAGGGGTTGTGTTTGTTGGTGGTACGTATTGTGATGGCGCATTTTGGTTTGCTAGCGGTATAGATGGAAACTGTGGTTGTACTTGAGTTTGATAATCGACTGAAGGTATTTCACTAAATCCAACATAGTTTCTTACCGCCGCCCAAGCCGTGGGGTTTTGTGCAAGACTCAAAAGTAATGAAATATTTGTACCGTCTCCTGGTAACTTTCCTTTCAGGTATGAACCGAATCTATATTTGTCTTCAGGTACAAACTCATTGAGGTTAGAAAATGAGTTAAATAATTTTCTTTCAAATCCGTATGGGTTACTTAACTTAATAACACAATCAAAGTTTAAAAAGTTTTTGATTGACTCTGTTAAATTAGAAATTTGTAATTCAGCCAATTTTTTTCCATCAACATCTTCGTTTGTTTTTATAAAACCTGCATTAGAAAAAACAAATAAATTGGTAATTTGATTCTTTAAAAGTTTCTGCTCAACATTTGGTATACCATTTCCGTTAGTGTATGTTGCAGTTGTGACTTCATCATTAAGTTGTAAGTCTTTCACTTCAAAATTATATTTACAAAAACCTAAAAACTTCTCCTCAAATTTATCTAATAGTTCTTTTGGGAAAACACTAAATATTTCATCTATTGAACTATATTTTAACTCACCTGAAACTAAATCGAAATCATTTTGTCTGTTGGTGTTTGTTTTAATTACTTTGAGGTATTCTGTAGGTTTTGGTTTTGATACAAGATTATTATCAAAATATCCAAAGTTGGACACACCCCAAACCGCCCTTACTGAACCATTAAATAATGCTTTGTTAAAAAATGGTTCAATTGTTTTTTGGTTATTTGAGTTAATACATTCATACATTGATTGGTCAATTGGTATACCACCCATAGATGGATACAATACGATTCTATTACCCCCACCAGGACTATTGGATGTACCAGCATAAGTTCTATACTGATAGTAATTTCTTTTAACTAAATTTCTATTTGGGTTCGCAGTGTCAAAACCGGTGTTTAACAAAGTAGATGAATTGTTATTTTTACCAATAGTAAAATTATCATTAGTGTTTGCATATTGAAAGGCAGAACTTGTATATCCCGTGAACAAACTTTTTCCAAACAAGTAATTATTTACATCATCTATAAGTTTTGGATAAAATCCAACATTCATAACATCTGATTGAAAAAAAACTGTTGGGTATGTATTCTGTAATGATATTGTTTGAGTAGTGGAACCGCTATAATCCGGTATTTGATATTGTTTAGTTACATCTGAAGTTAATGGGTCATAATTTTCAACATAATCAAAATCTTTCCAAACATCATCGAGAATATCCACATTTGAATTAACAAAAGTTTTGTATCTATGCCAAATCGAACCATACTTTAACACCCAAGAATACGGTACTTGATGAACTGCAGAATATTTTTTAAAAGTTGCTGCTAAATATTCTAAGTCAGTGATTGTATTATTGTCAACATTAATAATTTTTTCTTTTGTTGTAATAAGTGGAAGTGAATTTAAAAACAAATATCCAAGTGAAACATATGATTGTGTATTACCTGTTTTTTGTTTTTTTACGCCTTCAACTATAGAGTTAATAAAGTATGGTGTGTTCAATAAAGAGGTTGTTTGAATTGAAGTCCCTACATTACCACTGTATGAATTTCCATAATTTATAAATGACTCTGTAAAAAAGGTTTTTTCGTTTTTTCTATTTGTATAAAAATTCTTTAAAGTATCCCTTGTTGATATTTGTACGTTATTTGATTGGTCTGTTAAGTATGTTTGGTTTCCATTATTAAACCCGTAAGGTGTTGTGAATAATTTAATATTAGAATACTTCTGGGTTTGATTTATTCTTGCTATTGTTTTTTTATCATCGAGATATAAAAAAGTTTTAGTTGTGTCATTGTAGTCTTTGAAGTCTTGAATTGAATCTCCGTTAGATAGATTTTTTTTCAACCAATTTAAATTAGTGAACGGATAAGTATCTAATATATTTTTTTTGGAAGAATCACTACTTGTTATATAATCCGTTAGATTTTTTGCCAAATCTATTTTACTAGAAACTTCAACGGTCCTGTTTGATAAAGTATCGATACCGTATATTTCGTTTGGAATTTTAGTAAGTGTTTCTATATATGGTGTTACATAACTATCTTTCAAATAAAAATTCCATAACTCGCCTTGTCCATTATTAGAAACTTTTTTCATGTAATCTAATAACTTTTGTAAGTTAAATTTGAAATTTTTTAAATCTTGGTTAATTGCAATATCTTGTGGGGCAACTAAACTTAAATTTTTACTTTCGATATCTCCGTAGAATTTGTCGACCTGTTTTTGTGATGCCAAATCTGATAAAAGATTTCCATAATGTGTTGCAACGTAAGCTCTTTCGAATATTTCGTAGTATAGTTTTTTTGCATCCAAGTTTTGATACGGTGTAGTTTTGAAAGGAAATTCAATAGCGTTAGAAGATATATATTCTGTAACATCTTTAATGTTGCTATATGTATAGTTTTCTGTTGGTGCTGCGGTTTGAGTTTGAGCCTTCAAAAAAGTTTCCGTAAAACCTATCTCAGGCCACAGGTTGTAATTAAATGCCTTTGTTTGTCTTATAATTTTCGGGTCACCTGGATATTGAATAACATATAATTCACTTTGATTACTTTGTTTTTCTTTTGTAAAATATAGTGGCCATGGGTACACGACGTTATCATTATTCAAACTACCACTTGATGTTTGTATTGATTTAAAAGCATCAGGAGACCCATTACCTTCAGGTGGAATTACCGCCATCAATCTATCTTTGTCTGCCCTCACCTCCCACGCTTTTTCGTGAACATCTTCCATCAATCGATAAAAAGTATCGGCACCAGCTAATAAAACTGCAAATATATTTCTAATTGTTGGTTTGAATCCCAAACCACCTGTTGGTGATACAACGGTCTGAGCATAAAATTGTGTTAGCTCATCTTCTATTTGTTTTTGAAACGCTTCGAGCGTTTTTGTCATTTTGTCTAATTTATCAAGATAAGAATTTGGTACGTAAGAGCCGTCGGCAACTACCTTGTCTCCAAAGAAGTAATAGTCAGGTTGTACGTCAATTATATTATTATTAGCATCTAATACTTTTTGAGTACTACTAAGACTAGCATTTATATCCAAAACAAATTTTTCAAATTCAGCATTTGTATTTGGGTCTCCAATATTAACTTGTTTACCTGTCCTGAAGAAAAAAGTTTCTTGAAGTGCCTGGTTATTTTTTTTAAAACTTTCTACATCAATTTTTTTTATGATGTCATTTACATCTTTAATGGTAATAGGTATTTCATATTTTTCATCTTTTTTTTCTCTTTTTTTTGGAGGTTTTGTTCCAAAAGTTTGATTTAATGATAAAAAATTTACGTACCCTTTGATTCTTTCATCAATTTTGGTTTTGACTTTTGTTTCTTCTCCAATACCTAATTCTTTTCTGTATGGGTAATAGATTTTATTATCGATTACAATAAAGTTACTATTGTCCAATGCTGTACTAAGTGCGTATTCAAAAACATCTTTATTCAAACTTATTAAGTTATTAGAATAGTCTTGAATATCATTAAGTTTTGTGAAGTCTCCTTTTTTTTCTAACTCAGCTTGAGCGTTAGCATCAAAGTTATCTATTCTGTCCATTAACTCTGTTAAGGACAAAACCGGAAAATTACTTGGAATCAAACCTTTCCTTTTGTAGGTATTGTATACTTCTTCTAATTTTTGTCTTCCTTTATATGTGTTAAGCGTTTTCTTTGAATTCGTGACTGGGTCCGTTATAGTAATAACACTATTGTACATATAAGGGGATGAGGAGCAATATGATAGTGGTGTGTCGAATAATAATGCGGTAAACTTACCAATTAGTTTCAAATCAATTTCATAGTTTCCGGTTTCTGCGTCAAATTTTGCGTTGAAAGATGTTAGTGCTAGTCTATATCTAACAGCTTTACCATAATAACCTTTCAAAGTCAAATAAAATAACGGGTATGGGAAATTAAAAAAGGCAGAGTACAACGAATTTTCACCTTGCTCAAATAACGACCTACCTTGTATGTCGGTCATACTGATTGATACCTCGGGAACTCCAGTACCTTTGATTGTTATTTGAATACTATTTATTCCAAGTAATTGTGTGTCTTCATATCCTGAAACTGATTTTTTAAATCTTTGGACGCCCTCTGTTTCAACTACTCTTTCAGTGTTTTGATTAATACCTTCAAAAGTCCTTGAATCTTTGCCGGTTATTTGGTCTGTCCAACTTGAGTCAAACGCAGTTTTCCCTTTTGGTTTCAAAAAGTTGATTTTTAAATCGTCTTGTCCTTGGAATAACGTGGCTATCGCAGTACTTTGCACATCAAATGATTCACCAACTGCCAATTTGGTTCTTGGAATTATGAATGTTTCAAGGTTAGCATAATAAACTAAATCTTCTTGGTCAACAAATCTTGCTTCTCTGTTACCTAAACTATCATACACTTCGTTAGGGTTGACAACGACGATGTTATCGTATTCAGTTTCTATGAATATTTTTTTATTTTGTTTTAATCTAGCGGCCATAATAAAATATATGTGTATCTATCGCGGATTTGTAGTCTTGTAATGCACTTACTAATGGGAAAGGTATTCGTAAAATTGCACCTTCAGGTATATTTGACTCCAAACCACCATACTGTGGATTGGCCGTTAAAATTAACCAACCAAAGTATGGTGTACCATACTTTTCGAAACTAATTTTGTCCAAACGAGATTTACCGAGTAAGTAAAGATATTGTTGGTCTGTTGCTCTTATAGGTAAATTCACATAAGGAACCACAGTTTGTTGTCCATTTATAATAAAATCTTTATATCTATTGTAGTAATCCATTATTGGAATGATTTTTTCAAATTAAATTTATTACCTGTTGAGTTGACTTGAGAATATAAGTCTTTTAGGTTAGAGTCCGATGGTGCTAAAGGTGGTAACTTGGTTTCCAATACACACAATCTTTCTTTAGAAACATCATAAGGTCTGTAATTAGTATACTTGTTTGAATAATAATCGTCTCTAAATTTTTTCAAGTTCGCGTCTTGAGTGTTTTTTGATTTCAAATAATCTGCACCTAAACCTGTTTGTGGTGTTGCAACTATATTTGTAAAATACGTGTCCCAAGAATTTTTATCATCTTGACCGGCATTAGGAATAGCTCCATTTATAATGCTATTTATAAAGTCTTGTGGACTTTTCAAAATATCAGGACCAAAAAGTATAAAGAATCTATTTTTAGCCGGTGTATAATTTGGTATGTAAGTATCAAAAGAAAATGAATTGTTGTATTCATAACTACCAGAAGGGATTACATTAAATGTTCCAAGTTGTTGGATAAAATCATTGAAGTCATTTTTTACCAAATAAGATTCTTGTGTAAGCTCTTGTAATGTGTTTGTCACTCCTTGTGGATATGGTGGTGTAATTTGTGTTGTTCCTGAAATATTATAAACGTAAGCGTTTCCTTGTTTTGTGATGTATCCATCATTACCGTTCATAACGTAGTTTAATTTATCAAGGACAGTTATCCATTCGAGTTCTTTTGTTATAATTGTGTTGTTGTTTGTTTCTAATACCCCTAACATTTGTCCGGCTTTAGTTTCTATTAAATCTTGAATTCTTCTTTTAACTTTTCTAATTTGTATTTCACTAAAGTTTGAATTGTCAACTAACGCTAACATTGGACAGTCGTTGTTATCTACATCTTCTTTTGCTTTGGTTTTTAGGTTGTTAATTCTTGTTTCAATGTTTATCGATTTACCATATATTGTACATGCCTGTGGACTTCCAAGAGCATTAAAACTTCCTGAAGTATATTCTCTTTCTTTTGTTAGTAATTGTAATCCACCGATAAATAATTCATCATTAACTTTAGATAATGTTTTTTCTACAACTTCGAAATATTCTTTGCTCTTATTAACTAAACTTTGCATAATGTTTTGATATCTAATTGTACCTGTCACTATACTTGTTTGGATATCGAGTCTTTGTTCACCAGGAATACCAATTGGAACCCCACCATTGTTTTCAGTGCCTCTATCATTTGGATTTGCAACAACTCCAAATCTATTCAAAGCGTCTAATTCGATTTCTTTATCATACTTGTCGAGTGTGGTATTTTCTGCCGTATCATCAGCTCTGTCGTCATACATTTCAGTGTTGGCATAATAATTAAATGATAACGCATTTTGTAATTTTGATACAGGACCTGCTAAACCGTGTGCACCTATAAAGTTAAACCCTATTGTTACGTCAACAATCATAGGTTGTACACCAATACCTTCAGGATTTAAATCAAATCTACCATCTTCATATTTAAATGTTAGTGAATCTATTACAATTTTTGTGTGGAAAAAGTCACCAATTCTTAAAACACAAACCGGAGGTGCTCCAAATACACTGTTTGTTACATCATTAAAAAGTAGTTTAACTTCACCTTCTCTAGATTCACTTACTGTAGGTATTGTATCCCCTGGTCTCATACACTGCTGTAAGAATGTTAATCTTGAGTTTAACCCTTCAGGTGTTATTGAGTGAAAAGCAGGATTGAAGAATTTAAATTTTTGTTTAATTCCGTTATATACAACTTCATCAGATTCTTTTATCATGTCGAAGTAATTACACTCCGTTAGTAATTTTCTTCCCAATCTTTTTGTAAGTTCTTTTTTTCTTTGAGAAGTTAACTGTGTTGTTCTTGTCGTCTTTTTTCTTGTAACAGTTTCTGGTGTTTGATTTTGTGGTCCTCCTGTGGGTGTTTGACTAACAAACGAATTAGAAGATTGTACAGGCTGTGGAGACGCTCCACTGTCGGTTGCCAATCCATCTTCGTCGATTGTATTTGACAAATAACTTGTGTTGTTGTTATTTGAATTTTGTGATGCATTTGGATTAGCTTCTACGGAAGTACTACCGTCGCCATTGGTACCATTATTACCACCGTTGTTTTGAATATTGTTGCCACCATTATTTAATGTGTTGTCTACCGGGTTGAATATTTCAACATCCACAATTCTAACTCTTCTACAAGCCATTGCGTTTACAGAGGTAACACCTTCAACAGAATTTTTCTTGAAAGGTTTTGAACAATCAATATATTGATATGGTGCTTGGTCTAACTTACCTCCTTCACCTTGATATGTTTGTACTTTAACTGTGATTTTACCATCAGCTTCATAATCACCAATTGTTTTACTACCCGCAGGTTGTGCGTATAACCATTGTTTGACACTATCGCCTCTCCTTGTTGATAGTTGAACATTATAGTCTTCATTATGAAGTGCGGAGGCAGTTCCTGATAAACTAAATTTAACAGTTTTACCTTGTGCTAATGCGTCTCCAACTAATTTTGCTAATTGTTTAGCGTCATTAAATTCTTTTTCTATATAGTCAAAAAATTCACTAACTTTATCTCTTCTTGTATCAACAAAAGATTCTAAGTATTTTATCGCAGCATTTGGGCTAAGATTTTGTATTTGTGCCTGTGTAAAAGGAACGTAACTCGCGTCATTATATTTAAAAATAATATTTCTAGCCTTACCAAATGTTTTACCAAATAAGTCAGTTCCACCATTATCTAAATATGCGGTCTTAAGTGCCAAATAGTCATCATATACTTCATTAAAAGGTTTTTGTGCTTGGAGGGGGTCAAACACACCATTAACTGTTTTTTGACCAGGATAATCATTATGGAAATAAAACCCAATATCTTGAAGGTTAGGTTGGATGATTGTTGGTGTAAATGTAGGTGTTGGTGTTGCAGTCGGTGTTGGTGATGGTGTCGGTGTTGGTGTTGCAGTCGGTGTAGGTGATGGTGTCGGTGTAGGACTTGGAGTTGCTGTAGGACCTGGAGTTGCTGTAGGAGGTGGTGTATTACAAGGGTTTCCTGTTCGTGTTATTGTTCCATCGGCCGCATTTGTAAAGTATGGTTCAGTATTTTTTTGAACACACACCGTACCTGTTGCACCACTTTGTAGTGCAATTGACGTTAAAGTTGTTTGACCACAACCTGTGTAGTTAATAGTTGTTGCACTGTTTCCAACTGCATATTGATATTCTAAACATGGAACATCTTCAGGTGGTGAAACCGAAGGGGGTTCTTTTGTTATAAATTCTGTTTCTGTAATTTCTCTAACTAATACTTGCGTTTCAAATATATCTTGAGGGGTAAATGTTACCCACTTTTTAATTAAGTCATAAATATCATATTTTGTACAACCCGCAATAAATGAATCAATTACCTGTGTAATTGAGCCTTCACCTTCTCTTTCCAATTCTTTATCAACCAAGACATTCATAATGGAAGGGTGGTCAACTAATATTTTAAAACCAATATTTCCTTTTCTTGAGGTATTGGTATATGTATAAATTGGTTCGGGTCTTCCTAAAAAAGTATTATCTTGCCAACTTGTTTGTATACTCTCGTCAAATGTTAAATCATAAGGTGGAAACCACATAATTCTACCACCGTTTGGTCCTTTTTCACAAGTTGGTAAATCTTCGTATGTAAATCCAGGTGTGTTTGAGGTTCTCCAAGACAAGTTCTCTAAAGAAAACATATATTTTTTTACCTTATCTTTACCAAAATCTAAACTACTTGAACTTGGGTCGCTATATGGTACAATATTCAAGTTATATGTGTTAGTTAATACAGAGTCTGGATATTTTCTAATATTACCATCTGTTTTTTGTAATTCTCTATATGTGTAGTATGGTCTATCTTTTGTGAACACTCTACAATATTCATAACCAACTGGGTTTTCGCTTTGTTCACCAACCGAAGTTTTTGTAGTATATCTTACAACTCTCGAACCTTTAGTCAATTCTTGATACCCGTCGTTGAAAACTTTGGAAATTTGGTTAATCGCATTTCCGACATGTTCTAATTTGTTATCTGAAAGATTGCCCGCTTCAACTAATTTTTGTGTAGTATCTAAAATGGAGCCAGGAGTAAAATCAAACAAGTTAGAACCACCTTGTCCAAAACTTGGTGGTGTCCCCCACTCCGTTAAATCAGCACCTCCTCTCTGTGGTAGTTTTCCTTCTTTTGTGTAGTTTTCTCTTCCTATCCATGTAAACCCACCAAAAACGGTAGAGTTTACTAAAGTAGTTCCGTCCTGAGCGGCGCCGGCACTAAAGTAATTTCTAGAATTTATACCAAATTTTATCTCATCTAATTGGTCCGTTTCGTAAGCCTTTCCTATTCTTGAGTAGGAAAGTACCGGACCAATTGAAGATTCATTTTCGTTAAACTTAGATAATGGAAGTTGGTTACTTGGTGATAAAATATTTTTTAAGAAGTTTTTATTATCTCCAACATAAAATTTTGGTTGCGGTGCGAGTAAACTTAAACCTTGCCCATATGATGGTCTATAATAGTTATATGAAAATTGTTGGAAAATTAAGTTTCTTGTTGGAATTGACGTGTACGCCATCAATAGTTCAGATGCAGCGTCACTTGCAGAACCCTTATTATTAAATATAGGTCCTCCTGCACCTCCTAAAGCTGAAAGAGAATTTTGTAAAAAAGTATTTTCATTATTAATTCTCGCAGGGTAATCAAATAACTCTCCGATAATAAATGAGTACGGACTATACAAACCTGCCAATCTAGCAGCAAAATCAATAGCATCTCCCGCAATACCTTGAGGTGATGTAATTTTATAGTTCATGGCAATCAGAGGGATATTACCTGTAGCCATTCCTAATACGTCAAACGGGTCAAGATTAGGTTTCACTGAAAGTCCACCTGACTGTGGGTCTATTGATGAATTAAGTGCATTTACTCTACCAACGGTTTGCTGAAGTAATTCTAACGCAACTCTTGCTTTAAATTCTTTTTGAAGGTTTTGTGCACTTATTTTTGCTAAATTAGAATCTTGCGATAAAGGACCATCTGAACCTGTAGGGTTATCTTGTAATAAAATACTATATGGTGTGTATGTAGATGGTAAAAATATAAAAGTGTTGTCTGAATTCGCATAAGGTAATTGTAGAACCTGAAGTACTTCGTTGTCAAAATCAATATCGGGATATGAACCTATTCCTGTTGAATATGTATTTGAAAGATATGCTTGTGTTTCACTTTGACCTGCTTGTATTTCTAAAGTACTTCCAATTGTATCATCAACACCATAAGGACCTACGTTATCCGCCGGTAACAAATCATCATTAATTACAACAGAGTCACCATACGAAGTAGTACTTCCAAGAGCCGGTCTTGGTCCATATTTGTTATTGATGTATGTTCTATTTTCAACAACTTGACCAATACTTTCAAGTTCACTATTAATCGTATCGGGAAATCCATACTCACCTTCGTTAGATTTTGTTTGAAAGTTAAGGTTGATGTCAGATTGTCTTGTTTCGTTTTCAGGACCATATTGATTAATAGTAAATAAAACGGGTCTTTGTTCTTTAGAAATTCTTTCTAACTTATTTGAAACGGTGTCTTCAATTGTGTAGTTACCTTGAGATAAAAATAAAATTCTTAAAGTCCTGTACATTTCAACCTCAAACTCACTTTGACCATTTTCAGGTCTGTATAAGTTTAACTTGAATAATTGTGGTCTTTCGTCTACACCTTCTAATTCTAATCCACTTTGTATTGTATCTGTGTAATCGTACTCACCCGTTCCAATACTTGAACTAATTCTATATTGTTGTAAGTCGTTATTAATTGACCAAAGTGTTGTTCCATAAATCTCATCACCTTGTGCGGTTGGGAAATATTGATTTGTTACATATAGTAACCCTTCTTGTGTATTTCCTACAAACTCCAATTCATTTCCTATTGTGTATGAAATCGAATAAGGTGATTGGGTTCTAAATGACGAAAGTGTTAATACGTCATTTATGTTATAGACTGTTTGACCAAAGTCTTCACTTCCAAATACTCCCCACTTATTTAGTATTTTTAAATCAATTTCTTTTTGATTTCCAATTCTCTCTAAATAGTTGTTAAATGTATCAACAATTGTATATTCACCATCACCTATAGTTAAAATATTTTGGTCGTCATTGATAAAATAAACCGAACTTCCAAACCCTGCAATATTATTTTGGGGTCTGTAGACATTTTTTACAATGTGATAAAGTTCTGAGTTGTCACCAATAGTTTCTAAATCACTTGAAATTGTATCAGTTAAATCATATTGTCCTTCATTCGATTTATAATTCGAATTTTTGTTAATTTGAACCATATCACCATACTCTTCACTATCTTCAGGACCGTACTGATTAATTGGAAATAGTATCCTTTCTTGTCTATCTCCTATAACTTCGATTGGTGTTGAGTCAATAGGAGTAAGGTCTGTATATGAAAATTCACCTTGTGCAGGTTTGTCGTCAGTTCCAAAAAAATTAACAACACGATATGCTGGCAAATTTCTTGCCAATAATTTTTTTCTAAAGTTTTCTGTAGAATTGAATGAAAGTGGACTTTCCATTAAACTTTATTTGATAAATAGATTATAGTTCAATTTTTTCTAAAGAACACCCTGTTGTTTTTGGTAATCTTTCATTTTGTAAAGAACCAAGTCCATTAATTGTTTTTGAAATTGAGGACTTGAAAATATTTTGCTGATGTCTGCGTTTCTATCACCGTCTACTCTACCACCAACATTTACATTAATGTCTAATGCTCCTCCGATTGTTTGAGTACCTTTACTTATGGTATCTGTTAAATTAGTTTTTGAGTTTAGTATGTCACTAAGTCCAGTTCCAACTGCGACTTCATCACCAGCAATACCTTTATAAATCTCCCCCTTTGACATTATTTTAGGTGGGCCAGAGGCAGGAAAAAAAGCATCTTTTATTTCATTACCGGAAGCTTTTTTAATATTTTCTATTGCGGTTTTTACTAAATTAGCATAAGCCCCCTGTTCAACCTCATCAGGTGTTAATGTTCCCCCCATAGTAGCAGCTGCGGTATCATACTTCTTCACACCTTCTGCCGTGACAGGGGCTAAGGTTGTTGCTGCGGTTTTTCCAAGTGTGCCTGTTTTTTCAATACTTTTATTTATGTCCATTAACAATTTATCTCTGTCGTTCGGCTCCATACTCCTCAACACAGCCTCCCTTATCACATTAACATCTTTTGCTTGTGTTTCTTGAATTGTCATTTGTTCTATTGCCAAGTCTTTGTCAGATTTTGCGGCATCTATTTGATATTGTTCTAATGCTTTTGTGAACTCTCCGTCTTTCATTAAAGTTGCTAAATCTCTAACTTCTCCTGTGTTTTTATCAATTTCATCAAATCCAGGTAAGTCTACAGTGACTGTACCTCCAGGTCCTATTTTTGCCAATCCGGCAATAAGACCTTGTTGGTCCTCACTTAATTTATCAACCCCCCCAATTCCCTTTAACATGTCAATTTTTGCAGCCTCTCGCCCTGTGTTTACCAAATCTTCCAAATTAGTATTTGTCAATGCAGCTTGTTCTCTTAGACGATACATGTCTTGTGTTGCTATATCAAAATTACCTGTTTCTTTGTTAAATTTGAAAGCGGACGCTGTAGATTTGACTAATTCTTCCTGTATTCCATTAACATCAGTTTGAGCCATATGTAAAAGTTGGAATGGGTCCGCCAACTTACCAACAGCACCTCCCATCATTTGAAATGAAGCTGCTACTTCTAATGCCTTTTCTGGGTCCAAAACACTGTCTGCTAATTTTTTTGCACCTATTGACTCCATAGAAGTTCTTAATAGTTGTGCTTGTTTTGCCATTTTTGTCAATCCATCTATACCACTTTTGAAACCGAACCCACTCATACTTTTTAAGTTCTTTCCAACTTCAGCTACAAGTGATTTAGCGTTCAAACCAGACGCTCTTGCGGTGTCAGCAACTTTTTTCATTTTTTCAACTGCCTCTGCTTCTGTACCTCCAAATCTTACCATTTCTGCAACCATAGTACCAACTTCTTTTGTTGCCATTCCTGTTGCTTTTGAAAACTCAACCATTCTTTTTAGTGAGTCTGATGATGGTGTTACTATCCTATTAAATGCACTTGCTAACCCTTCAACAGCATCTGTTACATCTTTAAAAGATGAACCTAAATCCATTGTATCTTTATATGCAGCATAAAGATTTTCTCTAAATTCATTTGTCCCACGAACAGGTCCTCCCATACTTCTTTGTAAGGCAAGTGCACTGTCATTCATACTTATTAGTGACTTGTTGATGTTTTCGAAAATAGTTAGAGGTACATCTCCAACTACAAAATCTTTCAAAGCTCCTTTGACGTTCGTTAGTTGGTCACTTATTCCATCTACAGAAGCATAGGGAGATGTACTTTTATCTGCAGACCCCGAAGCAGATACTTGACCTTCATTACCAAAAAATAACATCATCATAATTATAAGTATTTTGTATAGTTATTTTCTTTTGAAGTCTTCTATAAGTTTTTCTACGTAATATTTTCTTTCATAGGTTGGCATTTTCATTATATCTGAATATGAAAAATGACAATATTTTGCAAGATAATATATCTCGTCCATTAATATTTTTTTATATTGAGAAGAAAGGACGAAAAAATTCCACCCCAAAAGCAACATCGAATGTTACTTTTTCTCCTGACGGGGCGTAAACTGTTTGTTTTAGATTTAATTGTGGTTCACACTCTTTTATAAATTTTCTAATACTTTTGGAGTCATTTATTGGCATTTGACTAACAAAAGTTGCGATGTGTTCTCTATCAGAATTACCGTCAATTTCAACAATATGTTTTTCCAATGTTTTAGTAATAGTTGGAGCAATCATTCCTGAAGGGTAAGAATCTCTAATTTTATCTATTTCTATTGAATCTCCAATAGATAAAAGTTTTAACAACACTTTTTTATTTGACTTTGGTAGTTTGAATTCAAAATAACCATTTTCGTTTGGTTTGTGGTTTGGTTCGTCGTATGAAATATTGTCTAATAGAACCGATACTTCGAATGGTTTTCCTGTCAATGGGTCTCGTAACTCATAAGTATATTCAGGACCAAATGATGTATTTCTTAAAAAAATCAGTATTACTCTTGCATCAACTTCAAGTAATTGATTAACGTCAAAGTTTGGTTCGTATACTTTATTTCTTAGTAGTGTATTTACGATACCATCTTTAACAATATTTGGTGATACTAGTAGGTTTTCATCACTTGCAGTCAAATATCCAACTTTCAAAGATTCTTTTTTTGGTTTATAAAAAATTCCTTTTGTTGGTAAACTTACCACATCATGTGGTAGATTAAAATCCATTCGTCCATAAATTGCAGATTGTTCCATAGTTTTTTATTTTAAAAATAGATTCATCAGTTTTAATGTAAATAAAAAATCCCACCTGAATAGATGGGATTATATTATATTTTATATAAAAATTAGTATACTAAAATACATCTATCGGGACGTAATGTCGCTTTTACTGTAATTAAGTTATCTTCACTGTAACCTAATGAGTCAAAATCAACACTTGTCAAGAATACTCCTTGTAAAATCCACTTTTCAACTGCTACCCCTGTTGGGTCTAACATTTCTAAGTCGATATCTTTTTTGTAACCTGCAGCGTATCCCATACGTCCTGTAACTGACTCAGCATGTAAACGAACCCATTCCATAAGTGCTTGAGATGCTGATGGTCCGATTGGGTCACGGAAAGTAACGTCAATTGTTCCCCAATTAAATCGACCTGCAACATAAGTTGAAGTGTTTAAGAATGGAATCTCAACTTCTTTGATTTCAACTTTAGGTCGTGAAGTAGATTCAACATACCAAGAGTTTATCCCTAAAGAAGAAGGGAAAGTAATAATGAACCTGTTTTTTCTTTTCGGTTCATATTGGAAGGGCATTTTCATTAATAAATCAGCCATATCTTTTGTTTTAAGTTTGTTTTATTTATTTGATAAATATCTAAAAATAATTTTTTTTATTTACTTTTTATTTTTTTTAAAATATTCTAGTACTAGAACTTAATATCTAGTTTTATTACCTCCTTTAGTTAAATATAAGTTTACTGGATTTTCTTCATACTCTTGGTTTAATAATTCAGATATCTTTTCAATATTTCTTAAGTCGTCATCTGAAAAACCTATTAATGGTTCCCATACAGGATTTGCATTAACGTCATTTTTAAACATCGGTGTCCCACTTGTTTCCATGTTCTGTGATATTTCTTTTGCTAAATCTCTACAATAAGATATAAAGTTCTTAAGAGCATTAAACTTAGCAATCTCAGGACTTGAAGCATTTCCTTTACTAAAAGAAACCGGTTCGAAAACACACATATCTAAATATTCTTTTAATTCAGATGGGGACAATGCTTCTATTTTTGTGTCGTTTGAAACTTTGTTACCTATTTTTCGATACTCATTTAAATTTTTTGCCAATTCTCTTGTATTTATACCTTCTCTATTACTCATTATAACGTTGTATACCGCCTCTTTAAGGGTTTCAGGGCTATGACCTCTTGCAGTAATAATTGCAAATATAGACCCCCCATTAACACACTCCACAAAATCACTCCACGCAGGACCTGTTTTTGCCATCATAGCGTCTAAAATGAACCTTTTATTTCCTTGTTCTTTAAAATTTCTGAAAGCCCCTAAAGCATATCCTATTATTTTTTTACCACGATAATCAAACGGTTCAACTCCAATTTGTTCTCTGTGTTCAGCAAAATCTTCAGTGGACATTGGGACTTCATTCTCATCTTCATCTACAACTATTATACTAGTTGGCATAAACATGATGTTGTCGTCCCAATCGAATGCGTAATATTTTAAGTCGGGCCGTCCTACCTCATCGAAACCTTCATTTAGGTATCTTTTAATTCCACGTCTAACCAAACTTTTGATGTCCATTATTTTTTTAATTTTTCTAATAGTTTTTCAAGTTGTCTCTCAGTAATAACAATATTTTGTTTTTTATCAGAAAATGTTTTTTTACCTGGTTCTGTATATCCAAGAGATTCTTTAATTAGTTTCTTTTCTATTTTCATTTTTTAAAAAATTGTTATTTTTATAGGTCATCAAATGATGCTCCTGCTGGTGTTATTACAAACTCGATGTCAATATATTCTAACGCTCTTGTAGGTTTAATAAATATTTTACCTGTTAAAGTGTTAGAGTCTAAATCTTCAGGTGTGTTAGATACTTGAACTCTAAAGTCAATAAGACCTCTATCTCTTCTAATTTGGTCTAATATTGGGTTCACAGAGTCTAAGAAATCTTGTCTCACTTTTGCGTCGTTCTGTTCGAATAACAATCTAACGGCTACTGCAGATATTAATTTACGTGCTTGAAGTAGTAACCTTCTAACGTTGATTCTGTCAAGTGCGGATTCTCTAACTTGTAAAGTTTTGTTACCCCAAATTACAGTACCCACATCATTGAAAGTTGCAATTGGATTAATTCTTCCTTTGTATAAGGTATCTCTATCATCTTGAGTAAGATTTTTTCTTGCTCTAATTGCATTTACTAAACCTCTTGTGTAACCGGCTGATGCGAACCATGGGAATGCTATGTTGTCAGTTAACGCGAAGTTTCTCATTACTTCTGATGTTGGTGGGATATAGATTTGTGTATTTGATACACTGTCTAATGTCAAAATCCATGGGTAATAAGTTGCCGTGTAGTTTGAGTCGATACCCGTTTCTTCTAAGTTATCTACAGCCGCTGTTGGGAAAATTAGTCCCTCAGAGATATCATCATAAGATGGTAAGAACAAATTAAAGTCAGGTGTTGTACAAACATACAGTGAGTCTGCTCTATCTATTTGGACCATCTCAATAGCATCTTCAACTAAGTTAGAGTTGTTTACGTAATCAATACCAGGAGTTGCGAATACATTAATATTAGTTCTTTCAGGGTTAGCAAATGTGTCTTGACCCCATCTGTAAGCGTAGTAGTCAGTGTTTGCCCAATTTTCTTGGTTAGGTCCTGAAATAGATTTGAATGCCCCCCATCCTGATGCTGTTGGGTAAGTTACCGAACTTGCAGCTCCATTTAAGAAACCTGTTTGACCGAGTGCAAATGTATCACCATTTGTTCTATATTCTCTATAGATATCCCATCCGTCAAAGCCACCGTAAGGTAAAACTGTGAATTTTCTAGTGTTTAATTTGTAATATGGATTTGTAACGCTTGTTGGTTCAGAGTCAAATGAACCTGCCCCCACGTAAAATGCACTTTGTCCTGATGTTGTGTAACTAGAAGATATTGTTACAATTGTTGCTCCACTGTCTAAGTGGAAACCTTTTGTTTTATATCCCCACTCATCACCTGTAGTTGCAGTTGCTAAATTGTTAGGGATTTGTTTTCCTTTATATTGGAAGAAGTCATAATCAAACCCAACACCATTACTGATACCTAAATACGCCAAACGTGGATTTTCACCCGAAGAACGAACTACGTTGTTTCCTCCACTTGTGTTTCCAAATGGTGGGTCATAAACAATCTCACCCGGTGAATAGTATTTAGTTTTGTAAGGTACAAATGGTGGAGTAGCATTTGCATACTCTCTTGAAATGTAACCCTCAAACCCACATGGTAGTGCATCTATAGGTGCGTCATTGTTCATTTCTAACATCACATATTTAGACCTTACTTGATATTCACCATTAGATGTACCTATTTTTTTAGCGATAAAACTATTTTGACTTGGGTCCATAGAACATCCACGAAAACTTTCTAAAACAACAACGTTAGAATCTGTGTCGTAAAAATCACGTACTAAAACGTCGAATGTTAAGTTATTAAATGATATGTTAGCAATTGATAATTTTACTAATGTATTAGCTGCGTTACCGTCAGATATCAAAACAAATCTAAATAGGTTAAATACTTTACTACCTCGTAACTCTGATACTAAATAAGGAGTTTTTGGTGTTTGGTATTGTTCTAAGTAAAAAGCAATACTATCAGAGTAGTTTAAATTATTTGTGTCGGTCACCCCTGGTAATTCAATAAGGTCACAATAAAGTCCTCTAATTTTTCCTTGGTTATATCCATAATTTAAAAGTGAACTATATGTTTCTTCAACAAAAATTGGAACATCAGTTCTACTTTTTCCAAAATTACTTCCACCAAACACTTTTCTAATAAAGTTTGGACTAACACTATTCATAGATGTCTCAAAAGAGAAGTTTGTGTTTTGATATGTTGTACCTGTAATAAGGAAAGTTGCTTTTGGATTTTTGGTTACACCTGAGTAATTACCTGAACAAACCATACTAACCCCTGTGGTTGCCGAAACTTGAAATAAAGGACCGTGTTGAGTTGAACTAAATGTTGAAATACCTCTTGACCTCAAAGTTGCAACTACAACTTCATTGTATTCACTGTATGGTGATGCCGAATAGTTTGTTGTGTAGACCGCCACAGTACCTGAGTAAATACCTGAAACTGGAGTTCCTGTAATCCCTGACATCGCAACACCAAAACCAACCCCATAGTAAGAGTTGTTAGGTGGGTTATGAGTATAATCAAACAAAGCGTAGTACCATGGGTCGTTTGTTGTTTGAGCAGATAAAGAACTTGCAGTTGCTCCTGTTAAATTTCCTACCCCAAAAGTTTCAGAGTATAGTGTAATTGTGCCTGTACCGTTTGTACTAACACCTGTAACTGAATTGAAAGTTGAGGAACTTACACTTCCCCAAAATAATGCAGTGTTCCCTGACAGTGCTAATGAATTTGCAAATGCTTCAATTCTATTAGAAACGTATGTTTGTAAGTCTTGGTTTACAGAAGAAGTACCTCCATCAAACTGTGTATAAGTGTTGTAAAAACTATTGTTCACATTTATCGCTCCCGGTATTGTTGAAGTGAAAGTAACAGTACCACCAGTGTTTCCTGTAAATGTAATACCTAAGGGACCTGTTGTACCCGTTGCAACCATTGTTGATGGATTAGGGTTTGCAATTGTAGAAATAGACCAAGATGGTCCCGCATCGTATCCTGATAAACCTAGTACTCTTGTTACGAACAATTGATTTGATTGTGATAAATATGATTTAGCAATATAACCTAATTCATATTTTGGTATTTGTGTATTGACAAATTTTTCAGGACTAGTTCCACCAAAATATGTGGTGAACTCATCAAAATTTGTTATGAAAATTGGTTCGAAAGCCGGACCACGTAGTGTCTCTCCCGCTAAACCTAATGTAGTGACCCCAACACTTTGAGCCACAAATGTTAAATCTCTTTCTGAAGTATAAACTCCTGGCGAAACGAATATTTTATTAGATGCCATGTTAAATGTAAAGTTTTTTCTTTTATTTTATATATAAATACAATCATAATTTGTAAAAAACTTTGTCACAAACCAATATTTATTTTGAAGTAAGAAAAAATTCTGCCTTTTTTCTACCACACAAAATTATACAAAATGAAAAAAATTAAAAACTTAAAAATTTCAGAAGAAACCCATCAGATACTAAAAAAGTATTGTGACGCTAATGGTTTAAAGATGTATAAGTTCTTAGAAAGTTTAATTAAAAAAAATTGTGAAAAGAAAAAAGATTTATATGGTGAGTAATTAAACTAAATAAGCCACTGTTTTAATCACCGAAGTTTGTGAAATTAACTTTTTATATGCATTTACAACTAATGTGTCCCCATCATTTATTTGAATAACAGACAAATTGTCTCCAACATAATTACCATTTATAAAAACTGAAAACGAGTCATTACAAACCGAACTTGTAGTAGATATAGTTACACCCGTAGAATTAGAAAAAGATGGTGTTGTTCCTCCTTGTACACAATATGTTGATGAAGTTCCTGATGTTATACCTGATATTGAAGTTGGAATGCCGTTACATCCAGTAAAATTTAAATTATTTGTTGTATTTGATGTGAAAGAAAAGTTGTAACAACTAACTAAGTTTTCTACTCCTGAAACTTTTAAGTCTACTGTATATCTAAAAACTTCAGATAACGTGGTTACACCAGGTACAAATGTCAAATCCAAATCAAAAAAGTCAGGTCTTGGTGGTTGTTGTTGAACTCTTCTTGATTTATTTATTGTATCCACTTCAAACATAGACAATTGTCTTGTAATTGCGGGTGAGACTTCAAATTCATCTTCATCAATTAGAAGACCTTTCATTATAAATGTATAACTTATTATGTAATATTTTCTTTTACCTATGTCTTTTGCTGATTCATCTGTAACCCCTTCCATTATTAATGGAATAAAATGACCTTTTATTTGTCTATACGCTTGTTTCGAAGTAAACTTTTCCATAACAATTTTGTTGAACTCGTTGAGTTCTCTCATTCTGTTACAAAATATTTTTACATTATAAGTGATGTCCACAGGTATCGGTTGTGGTATTTTATAAACATCAGCACCTTTACGTTGTCCGTCCCACGTTGGTACTGAATAATAAAAAAATTGTCTTCTATTGGGTATGTTAGCCGCTCCTCCTTGAAATGTTCCGTATTTAACTTCAGGTGTTCTTACTGTTGCAATAAATGGTAATGATATATTTCTGTCTAAATCTTGAAAGTCCCATGTTTCTGTAAATTGAGACCAATTTTGGTTTGTTATTATTCTATCTACAGTTGGAACTACTTTCTCTTCCATGACAAGTTTAAGGTCCTCTTTCACAAAATCTAACATCCCTCTATCCAAATCGGCGTGTAAAACACCTTTAGGTAAGTAAGTACCGTAATCAGTAATGTCATCAAGCATTTCTTGACGCCTTTCTCTTCCTACCTTTTCAGGTATGAGTGGTAGTGAATTTTTAACTTTTTTAGGTAATGCCATTTTTATACTCCTCTAAATTCGTCATCAACAACAGGGGCAGCAACAATAGACCTGTAAAATGGTCTGTAACCACCATATGTGTGTTTATTATCTGAAACAACACGACCGTCGTCAACAACACTAAAATATCTAACTTTTGATTCTGTTTCGTAGTACCCTATGTAGTCACCATAAGAAATTTCAATATCCAAAAGGTCTAACTCTTTTTGGTAAACCCCTACTTTCAAGTTACCCGGTTCACTTTGAGTTAATTTGGAATTACCATAATCGGTGTTAGTTGGGGCTTCTATTTGTACGTACCCTTTGAATTCAACAGGTGCTAAAAACTGTATTCCGTCAGATAAAGTTTCACCATACACGTCATCGTTATTTGTTTTTTGTTTATCTACTCTGTATAAAACTAAAGTGAAATTCATATCACCACCTAACCACTCTTCACCCATAGAAATGTCTAAATCAAAATCTTCTTCTGAAAAAAACTTATTAAGTCTTGTTATTGGAACTCTTGGTTGTGTCATACTTATAAATACTTTAATTGATTTTTTCTTCATTATTGTTTATATTATATTATATGAGTGAAGATTTTGTGTTGAGAACACCAGAGTCAAAAGCCCTTACTATATTAGATGAGTACGAAGGGTCGAATAACTATATTCTAAATTTAAAACATAAAAAAGATAACAGTAAGTCTTTTACACCCACAAGAAGTCAATCTGAATACATTATAAATTACAACAAAACAAATCCAAAAGTTGCCAAAAAATGGGTTAAGTTGGACTCATATTTCGGTAAAAAACTTATGGAGGACAAAATGTACACAAAAGAACCTACTGAAATATATGTTGAAAAATTATTAGTAGAAAAAGACAAATCTTTTCATATTTGGGGAAAAATTTTTAGTGGTGAAACTTTACATGATTTTTGGATGCCAAAATCTGCACTACTAAAAGATAATGAAGTTAAAAACGTTTCAATTGACTATGAGAAGTATAATCATAGAGCTCCTATGTCACATCAAAAAGAGGCTATTGAAAAGTTAGTTAGAAACAAAAAGTTTATACTGGCCGATGATATGGGCCTTGGAAAAACAACATCTACTATAATTGCTGCTCTTGAAACGGGAGCAAAAAAAATATTAATAGTTTGTCCAGCATCTTTGAAAATAAATTGGCAAAGAGAAATCGAAAACTATTCTGATAGAAGTATTTTTATATCTGAAGGTAAAAAGTTTTCTAATGAACACGATTTTGTAATTGTTAATTACGACATATTAAAAAACTTTCACGACATCAAAGACAAAGAAAAGTCAGAGATTATGAAAATTAATTTTGACTTGGTGATAATGGATGAAGCCCATATGATATCAAATCCACAAGCCCAAAGAACTAAAATTGCAAACGACATCGCTAGCAAATCAGAAAGAGTTTGGTTATTATCAGGAACTCCAATGACATCAAGACCTATGAATTATTATAATTTGTTGAGTTTAGTTGATAGTCCTGTTGCTGCAAATTGGATGGCGTACGCAAGAAGATACTGTAATGGATTTCAATTTAGTGTTGGTAAAAGAAAAGTTTGGAACGTTACAGGAGCATCAAATTTAGAAGAGTTAAGAGAAAGAACACAAACCCATATTCTTAGAAGACTTAAAGAAGAAGTTTTAGATTTACCTGAAAAAATTATTACTCCTGTTTACTTGAGGTTAAAATCAAAAGATTACGAAGAATTAATGGGGGAATATTTTGATTGGTATGACGCGAGACCTGAGGAGTCTTCATCACTGACAATTCAGTTTTCAAAACTAATGAAAGTTAGAAAAGTAATTGCACAAGAAAAAATAAAGAACACAATTGAATTGGCAGAAAACATAATTGAACAAGGAAAAAAAGTTATAATTTTTACAAATTTTACAGACACTCTACAAGAAATATATCAACATTTTGGAAAACAAGCGGTTTATTTAGATGGTAGTTGTAGTAACGCAACACGTCAGTACGCCGTTGACCAATTTCAAACAAATGACAAAATAAATGTATTTGTTGGAAACCTAAAAGCTGCGGGAGTTGGAATTACTCTTACTTCTGCCGAAGCCGTTATAATGAACGATTTATCATTTGTCCCTGCTGAACATTCACAAGCCGAAGACCGTTCACACAGAATTGGTCAAAAAAATTCAACCTCAGTTTATTATCCATTATTTGAAAATACAATAGAAGGTGCAATTTATGATATTCTAAATAGAAAGAAAAAAATCATATCAACAGTAATGGGTGATGATATGATGGATGATGCATCTACCATAGAAGAAATGTTAAACATGATTTCTTTCAACCGATGATATTTATATATCAACAAGTTGAACTTTATGAAAAAATCAATATATGACATATTTTCTAAAAAAATTGATATTATAGAATCTCATCTGAAAGTAGAGTCCCACAAAAAACAAAACATCATTTCAGAAATAAAAAAAATTAGTGTCGATAAACTACCCTATAGTTATGACGCTTTAGGTGGTTTTATAGATGATGTGACAATGAAAACACATTACACTAAACACTACAAAGGTTATGTAGAAAAGTTAAATGTTGAGTTAGAAAAAATTAAAGGGAAAGACTTAGAACTCGAAGAAATCATTTTGAAAATTTCAAAATTTAACACTGTTGTAAAAAATAATGGTGGTGGTGCTTTTAACCACGCTCTTTTTTGGAAAATGTTATCACCTAAAAAAACAAGTCTAAAGGACCCGTTAAAAACAAAAATAGAAAAAACATTTGGTTCATTTGAAAAATTTAAAGAAAAATTTGAAGAGGAGGCAAAAACAAGATTTGGCTCAGGATGGGTTTGGTTAATTATTACAAAACAAAACAGATTAAAAATAGTTACAACCGCAAACCAAGATAACCCTTTAATGAATACAGAAAAAGAAAACGGTTACCCGATACTAGGTTTAGATTTATGGGAACACGCATATTATCTAAAATACAAAAATAAAAGAGACGAGTATATATCTAACTTTTGGAAAGTTGTGAATTGGGATTTCTGTAACGAACTTTTTGAATCACAAACAAAAAAGTAAAATAATATTATTTGAAAAGATATTTATAGAATAAAGTATTATGTCAGCAACTACAGTAATAATTAACGAACCTGAAAGAAGTAAACTATACAAAAGGATAAGAAACCTTTTAGGTGCTCCATTAAGAGGGGTCGAGTTGGATGATGAAATGATGGATTCTTTATTGGAATTATCCATTGAAGACTACGAACAACACATTCAAGATTGGTTAATTGAATCTCAATGGACAAGTGTTTATGGTTTAAATTTAGATGAACAATCAGTAACAAGAGCACTTACTGTTCGTGATATGAAGTGGGAAGATTCTTATACCTACGCATACTCTAAAATCGTTGGTTTACAAGCTGGTGGTGATTGGGTCTTAAAAAAAGATTATATTGATTTAGTACCAAACCAACAAATATATGAAATACCTGCAGGTAGAGAACTTAACGAATTACTTTGGTTTGCAAGACCTGAATTGGACGCAGCATATTTTGACCCCTTCATGGGTGGTTTTGGTGGGTTTGGTGGTATTGGATTAGGTGGTGGCGCTGGTTTTTCTCAGATGGGAACAACGGGTAATTACTTTATTACACCAGCGTTTGATATTCTTTTGAGAATGGCGGACATTCAAATGAAAAGAAGAATTATTACAGGTGATTTAACCTATAGAGTTACCGCACTACCTGAAGGAAAAAAAGCAATACACCTTATGAATGTACCTGGCGGTAAGTTTGATTTTGGAAATATAACAAGAAACGAGTATAGAGTTTGGTATTGGTACTATGATACTTATGACAGAGAAGATTGTTTAGAGGCAAATCCCGACGTTGTTAGATTACCTTCTGATATTCCATTAGAAAAATTAAGATGGGATAAAATTAATGCCCCTGCAAAAACATGGGTTAGAAGATGGTTTACCGCATATTGTAAAGAAACTTTAGCAAGGGTTAGAGGTAAATTTAGTGGAAACTTAAAAACTCCTGACTCTGAACTTACACTAGAATACCAATCATTACAAACAGAAGCTAAAGACGAAAAAACCATGTTGTGGGAAGAATTAAAAGCCCGATTGGAAAGGTTGAGACCTGAAAAAATGATGGAACAAAAAGCTTTACAGGCTGAAAATCTAAATAAGCTATTGAAATTTAGAGCATTTACTAGTCCGTACAATGTAATATAATTTTATATTATGTCCATTTACAAGGAAATACCTACTAAGTCAATCAAACAAACAAAACAACAAGAAGTAAAAATTTTGGAAGATTATGTCATAGTTACAGAAGAAAACTACGAAACACAAGGAGAAAAATATGTCTTGGTTAGAGAAGTTGATTCTTGTAATTTGAAACTTAACGAAGAAAAAAACACATATGTTGTTGTAAAATCTATGACTAACTTGAATGTTTATTCTGAATTACCAATAGACGAAGAATTTGATGTTGTTGAAATGCAAAAAGGAGCCTGTGTTGAGTTTAAAAAAATGGGAAGTTATTGGTACATTCTTTCTTCTGACGGACTTAAAAACTCTTAGTCAAAACTAAGAGCCATTAAATCACCTTCAACATCAAACTCATAATATTCGTCTTGGTCTACCTTGTCATTTTTACTAACAAACTCATCCATCATTTTTCTGTTTTTTGAAACCCAATTAGTATCCACTAAATCCAAAGTATTTTCTATATACATATAATATGGGTCTATACCAACACTTTTCCAAAAAGTTAACTCCATATCAGATAATGATAAAACCTCCTCTAAAGTGTCTTGATGAGCCTCTTTCATTGGATAACCCCTAACAAGTTCAGTTTGAGACTTTGTAAATATTGGTCTGTCTTTAGGGTCTTCGATTAAGATGTCTTCTCTAATTTCAGGTTTATAAACAACAAGTAACGGTTCAATTCTTTTATTAAATGCTGCCATATATCTGGCGACATTGTAGTCACCTAATAAATCGGGGTTCCTTTCAATTTCTTTTTCATCAATCAAATAACAATTCAAAACTAATTCGTCTTTTTTCTTTTGAACATCACCGTGTGATTTTTTTTCACCATTATTAACATAATAGATAGTATCACCAAGACCAGGACTTTTACCTTCTTTAATCAGAAGTTCCATATGTGCTTGTCTTGACATCATATTACCTGCCTTTGTAGTTTTTGTAATGTGAACTTTATAATCATCAATAGATTGTTTCACACGAGCTTTGTTTGCGATTTTTGCTAGAGGAATTTGTCGGTTATACAACTTATCTACGTATTCATAATAGAAATCTAAAAACTCACCACCTTTACCATCCAATAACATTCTAAGACCTTTATCCAAAAATTCTGCAACATATGTTTGAAGTTTTTTAGATTTAATGGTATTACCTGTAAGTTTTACTTTTCCTTTGTCTGTAAGAAGTGCATAGTTTTTACGAGCCACGTTAATGGTTGATGGCCAAACACCATCAATATCTAACCCCATCTCACCTCGTAAGAATAAATCATTATATTCAGCAACATCAGCTTCAGCTCCAATGTATTCTTTACCTTCTTTAACCAACCCGTTAAGACCTTTACCAATATATTTGTATTCATCACGGTCAGATGGCGTTTCAAAGTTTACACCATCCGTGTCCATAACAAGAGGGACATAACCTCGTTTCATAAAGAACATAATCATCTGACGAAGATATTGTCTACCCGTGCAAGTAATCTGTTCTCCCATATCAATATCTCCCCACGGGAATACCTGTGGAGCTGATAATGAACCAAAAAATGCGTTGATGAAGATTTTAATAGGTAACTGTTTTCTATCGTATGAAATTGCAAGTTTAGGGTCAATTGATTTGTATTCACTCGCCAAGTTCTTGTACTTTATACGAGTATCTCGAAAATACTTCAACATACTCTTCATGGCACCTGTAACATCACATGATGGGAATACATCGTGTACTAACTGAATAGATGGGTATAGTGAAGAGTAGTCAAGTTTTAACACATTTTTAGAATACCCAACCTGAACTAAACGAGAAAGACCACCTGTAAATTTTCTCTTTTCTAACTTTTTTGGTAATGCTAAATTGTGCTTGTATGACCAAGACGCCATAATCATTTTCCATAAAGTTGCGGTACCCATAGTTGAAAGTCTTTCATATGTTGTTGGTACAAGTTTAGACAACAAAAAGTTTGCTTGATTAAATTGCTCATCAACAATCATAGTTTCATAAAGGTCATCATCCAAGTAATCTTCGATAATCTTTGAACCTGTTACTAATTTATAAACGTCGTCACGTCTTTTACATACCTCATCTATTTTAGAATCAAACCCAACTTTTTTATAAGCCCCGTTTTCTTTATTCATCCAAAACTCTTCATTATCAAAATATATTTTACCAATCTTATCCCCCTCAACATAAACACGATTTGGTTTTTCTGCCTCGATAAACTTTGTAATATACTTCAAAGACCAACTCTTAATGTCAGAGTTAATGGCTTGAGCTCTACGAACTGCGTGAGCGATATCTACAATATTATATCCCCACATTTGGGTTTGAACATAGGGTTCCATCTCATTAGCCAACTTTAATATACCATCTTTTTGTTTGAGGGTATAATCGGGATGAAGAGTCTTACAGATTTTTTTGATGTTAACTTTAAGAATTTCTGCACGTTTTAAAATAAACGGGAAGTCAAAGAATGCTGAGTTATATCCACCAACTAAAGAAGGTTTCAATTCATCAATGGTCTTGAAGAAGTCAACAATCATTTGACGTTCTTCATCTTCGTTTTGCGCTGATAATAATTTTAGAAAACCACGATTGTCTTTCATCCCAATTAAGAATATTTTACTTGTTTTGGGGTCAAGACCTGTGGTCTCGATATCGAATACAAATCTATGAATTTCGTCGTATTCTTCAAATCCCTTAAATAAACGTTTGTTTTTTTGAACCAAGTATTGTTCAACAGGTGAAAGTATTTGTATAGAGTCGGTGTTGTCTCTACCCCATGGGTCTAAACCTCCACCCTTAAAAAAGTTTACAAGGTTTGAGTATGATTTTGTTGTTTTAACAATATATTTAAGACCATTTTCTAAACGCTCGTCTCCATGAGTATCTAACTTTTCTATAATAATACCATTTTCACTCATTGCTCGTTTTTGAGCATGTTTATCACTTTTATAAAAGTTTTTACCCTTCAAGTCACCAACCCAAGCAAATGGAATAAAAGTATCAGGACGTAGTAACTTACCCTTAATTGGGTCTTGGATTATTTTATAAATTTTTGATGATTTGTAGTCGTATTCTAAAGATACGATATATTTTTCTTCGTCTTCACCTAATAGGAAGCGTTCAATTTCTTCTTGTGGAACCATAATTATATATTTGAGTTTGGTGTATTTGCTGTCACATAAGTGTAACATTTACCTTCGTCTTAAATATAATAGTAAAATTTACCCTTGTCAAATAATATTAATATATAATTCTTCTCTGATTGGGGATACAAGTTCTCCGTTTTCTAACACGACCAAAAATTCACCAATAAATCTACCCTTGGTGTTTGTGTCCCTCGACCCCCACTTGTAGTAAATGTAAAACTCCCAAGGAGAGTCAGGGTTTCTCTTATCTTTTGTTGTCAAATACGCCTCTTTCATAAAAATCTTATATAAACCAGTGTCTTCATTCACCATCGAAAATCTTAAAGTTGCGTTGTCAAGTATACTGTTCATTTCTTCATATGCATCAGTTCTTCCGTCCATAACAACATCCATTTTTATTATCGGTAAGTTAGTATTTTGTTTGATATAAAATTCCATTTTTAAATTATAAACATTTTTTTATTAACAACTTGAAATTATTTTTACAACAACACCTGACTGTATGTTCAATATGACATAGTTAGAAGATACGTTAGCAATATAGTATCCATCGAAAACATAATAGTCACAAGTTGATGTTGTTCCATAGAAAACAGTACCGACTTGTATTTGTGATGTGTCAATATACATCAATCCAAGAGCCCCGTTTAATGTACAAGCCGATGTTTGTAGACACGATAATGTCGAACAAGCCAAAGAATAACTATTTGTAAATCCACCATATAAAGTTGAACTCACATATAATGTTGGAGAAACAAAATTATGTGTAACCGCACATGGTATAGGTGTTGGTATTGGTGGACATTCTAAACAAGAACCTTGACCGTAGACTAAACTATTCCATGTAACGGTAGCAGGACCCGCAGTTGGTCCTGTTATAATATAACATTCACCATTTGTACCACCAAGAACGTAATTTATATCTAAATTTTGGTACTGTGAAGGTACCGCCATAACTTCAGCATTTAATTCACCCGAACAAGGTATTGCAAGTGCGTTTATGTAAACCGGAGTTGGTGAAGGTGTTGGTGTCGGAGTTGGTGTTGGTGAAGGTGTTGGTGTCGGAGTTGGTGTTGGTGTTACATCGGGTGTTAAACAATTAGGACACCAGTAGTTAAATAAATTAAATTTATCTTGTAAAATTCTAAAATTATGTTGTACCATAGGACTGCTCATAGGTTCTGTATACATTCTAAATTGGGACAGACCCCCCATGAATGTTCCACCAAAAGTTTGTTCCATTAAAATTTCTGTTGTAAGACCACTATAAGTTGTTGCTGATAATATTTCATCAGGAAATAATTCAGGGTCTTGTCTGTATGGGCCTTCAGTTGGGATGTAGTTACCAACATAAGTTAGAGTACTAGCTGTAGAAGCGGTAGTAAAATAAGGTGTGGTGTTAAACTTGGTATTGATTGTTCCTGATTGACCGGTAATACCACTTAATGTAATTACTGTTCCACTACATGCCGTATATACTAAATTTGTATTGATATTACCAACAGACCAATTCCAAGTTGAGCATTCGTCAAAAATCAAACTATCGTGTAGACCCTGTGTGCCACCACCCCAAGAAATGTTAAAAGGAACACCAAGTTGCTTTTCTTTTTCTGTATTCAACTCACGAGGAATTATTTCTTCAAAATTTTCTATGACCATGAATAAATAACCATTAACGTAGATTTTCAATCTACCCATTCGATACCAATCATCATCAAACCATTTTTTATCAAAAACTACTCTGTAAACTTTGTTTTCTTTTGTTCCTCCTGAATGTGTTTCAGGTGGCATTATTAAATTGTACGACGTTCCATTAAGAATAGATTGGTAAGTAACTTGTCGTATATCTCCTAACCCTCCTAAATTTAATAAGTCACAGTCTTCTATAGTTGTATACCTTTCGAAAACTGCAGTAACCATGACCCATCTATCTGTTATAATGTTTGCACAAACGTAATCACATATATCATAAATTGGTGGACTACAAACTTCGGTGATAGTATATCCCGTTTGGAATGTTATTCCTGTTGTTGAACAAGTTCCTGTTGTTACACAATCTCCTGTTATTCTTAAAACTTTCACACAAATACGAGGGTCAGCAGGACATCCACTAAATCTGATAGATAATGCGTTTGAAAGTGTGTCAAACTTAGGGTCTAGCGGTGGGACAGGTATTTGAGTTGTACACGCACCACACCCACAACCTATGTTATGATATGCCGTTGTTGCACTTGTTGGGTATAGTTTTACACAATTCGCATTTGTGAATGCAGTTTGAGAACAAGTACAAGTATTTAAACTTGTAAGTCCTGATGTAACTCTTGTGTATCCACTATCCGATTCAGGTGAACCTGAGGCAAAATGATAATATTTATTTTCCGCCCTTGTACCGAAAAAGAAAAAGGTACCGGCATTGTGTGGGTATCTTGTATTTAAATATTCTTCTGTATTAGTGTCTATTGAATATTCATCTGTTATACGAGGTTTTATAACAGTCTCCATAGACCAACCTTTGTTCACTCTTTCAGGGAAAACTTCATAATCATAACCAAACAATTTATAAAACCCCTGATAAAAACCACCGTACAATTCTTGATAATAATTTACAGTAGCACCTGTTTTAGAAACAATGTTGTAAATAACATTTTTTGGTCTGCCCGAAAACACGGTATTTGGTGGTAAAGTGTAACCTGTTACCATGTGCATTTTCATTCTTCTGTCATAGTAATGTGGGTGAAACTTATAATCATCTCTAACACCCATTGTGTAGTATAAAGTCTGACCAGTCATACCAGTGTACAGACCGTTGTCAGTTGCAGTTAAACCAACATCACAACTACCCGTAAATGCAGATATACAAGTTAAGTCCACATTATTTGGGTTGTAATAATTTTTGGAAACTAAAGTTGCCCCTGTATAAAAATTATCAAAACTCATAATTAACTGTGGTGTAGTTAATGTATTATCTAAATCATAAAATATTGGTAGTCTATTACCATCATCTTTTGCGATAACATATGGAGAAAATACTACTTCCTCGTCGTAGTCTCTTTCATCTGCAGCCAAAGTTAAATCAAAATATCTACTTGAATTTAACAAAGACTTATATCTTGGGTAATAATAGGTATTTAAATTTTGAGTTGGCATCCTTTTTAATGATAAATACTTTGTATCGAGTATTTATAGGTAAACGATAGAATGAAAACATTTAAGTATTCTACTAAAGAAAGGGCAGAAAGAGTTGCTAAAAGTTTAGGATGTGTTGGTTCCCATTATCACAACGAAAATGGTGAAAGAAAATATATGCCTTGTAAGTCACATGATATTTTTTTGAAAAAAACTAAAGAAGATAAAAAAAAGGTTGAAAAAGAAGTTACAGAACTTGTTGATACCGATGGTACATGGTTATCATCTAAAGTTCCAATATTGTCACCAGCGAACAATGGAATTGGTACTAAAACAACTGACCAAATAGTTCCGGCAGCAAGAAACCCAAGAGACCCATTACTTAGAGGTTGGTATGGATACTATGGCGAGGGTCATGTGAAAGAAATTAATATGCGTAAAGCTTATGGTTATAAAGACACGATGCATATGGATGCTAAAGAAACTTTAGATTACTTCAAAAAAGAATTAAAAATGGATGCTGAAGACGCAAAAGACAGAGTTGATGATGAATTCGGTAAAAACGAAAAAAGAGATAAAATGTCAAAATATAAAAATAAAAAAGGTTTTGTTGGTAGACCTATTTTAAAAGAAAAAGAAATTGACGAAAGTGATATTGCTGAAGACATTTTATTTGACAAACCATCTGATTATGAGTTTGAAAAAAATGAAGATAAGGAAGTAATTCATCCATTACTGGTTAGAAATATTAGAGCTTTGAAAAAATTAGCAAAAGAATATAATATTTCAGTTGCCGAACTTATTCAAATGATTAAAAATGAACAGTAACTTATACAACAGAATTGTAATTATACCTGATTCACTAATCAAACATCTTACTGATTGTTTTGGTAGTGTTGAAGGTAATCAAAATGTTGAAGGTTATAACAGGAACCAAGAATTGAGAAATTCTAAACA
>JACCDX010603182.1_pt1 | contig 47019 bp, 101 predicted proteins | sample 7449681 | NCBI WGS metagenome assembly JACCDX01 (sample SAMN15323450, study PRJNA562643) | freshwater metagenome | isolation source: river surface water | place: USA:Blue River Watershed | collected 2017-08-18
AGAATGTATGAATATTGCAGATGGACAGAAGAAACAGGTGGAGGAAATGGAAGTGTATAACCTTCAGGATGAGGTCTGGAACCGGGCAAGAATACAGCAAAGCCAACAAATTGTAGATAAGATTAAACAACATTTCGGAGTTGAAGAATGCTAATCAAAACTAAAGGTAATTTACTTGACATGGCAGAGAACGGTGACTTCAATATCATCGTTCAAGGCTGTAATTGTTTCAACGCAATGGGCGCAGGCCTTGCTCCACAAATTGCTAAACGCTACCCCCACGCAGAGGAGGTGGATAGCGAAACTCGCAAGGGCAATATCGGTAAGCTAGGAAATTACACAGTAGCTTGGAGCAGTTACTATGATGAAACTATCAAGCCATTCAAGATTATCAATGCTTACACACAATATGTCACCAGCCAACAAGGTGAGGATGTATTTGAATACGATAGTTTTGCTGTGATTCTACGCAAACTGGCACATGAATATGGTCGTCATGATTTCGGTCTGCCCTACATTGGTATGGGTTTGGCTGGTGGTGACAAGAAAAGAATTTTGGCAATGATTGAAGACTTTGCCAAGAAGGTTTCGGCTCAAGGTGGTTCTGTCACTTTGGTCGAATTCGGTTGACACGGAAATAGGTCTGTGTTATACTGTAACTAAGTCCTAGCGATAGACGCAAGGCAATTTTGATAAAGGAACTTTATTATGAAACTCGCAAAAAACATTATTCTCAATACTGACAGCTACAAGGTCAGTATGTTCAAACAATACCCAGCAGGCACTACAGGTGTATATTCTTACATTGAGTCCCGAGGGGGTCGATACGATAGAACAGTATTCTTCGGACTACAGGCTTTTATCAAAGAGTACCTACTCGAACCTATCACACAATCAGATATTGACATTGCTGACGAAATCATTACCGCACACGGTGAGCCCTTCAACCGAGCAGGATGGCAGTACATCCTTGACAAGCACAATGGATACCTCCCAGTTGTCATCCGTGCAGTCCCCGAGGGAACTGTCGTTCCTGTTAAAAATGTTCTCGCAACAATTGAAAACACAGACCCAGAATGCTTCTGGTTGACTACTTGGCTTGAGACCGCATTGCTCCGCGCAATCTGGTATCCTACTACAGTCGCAACACAAAGTTGGACTATCAAACGTGTAATTCTTGACTACTTGGAGAAAACAGGTGACCCTAGCCTTATCGATTTTAAGTTGCACGATTTCGGTGCTCGTGGTGTTTCTAGCCTTGAATCAGCGGCAATCGGAGGTGCATCACACTTGGTTAACTTCATGGGTAGTGATACTATTTCTGGTGTTCTGTATGCTCGTGAATACTATGGTGCTGGGATTGCAGGTTTTTCCATCCCTGCCATGGAGCATTCAACAGTCACTAGTTGGGGACGTAAAGGCGAGGTTGACGCCTACAGAAATATGCTTACCACTTACGGAAAGCAAGGAGCAATCTTTGCCGCAGTAAGTGACAGTTATGATATTTATAACGCGGCATCTAAGCTCTGGGGTGAGGAACTTCGCCAACAAGTCATTGACAGCGGCGCAGTTGTTGTTATTCGTCCTGACAGCGGTGATCCTGAAACTGTGTGTTTGAAACTAGTGCAAATCTTGCACGACAAGTTTGGTGCAGTTAAGAACAGCAAAGGCTTCTGGGTTCTGAACAATGTTCGCCTCATTCAAGGTGACGGTGTAAACGAACACACTATCCGTTGTATCCTTGGGGCATTCCAAGCATATGGCTACAGTGCTGACAACATTGCATTTGGTATGGGCGGTGCATTGCTACAGCAACTCAACCGTGATACTCAAAAGTTTGCGATGAAATGCTCAAGTGCCCTAGTCAACGGCGAATGGATCGATGTGCAAAAAGATCCTGTCACTGACAGTGGCAAGAAGTCTAAAGCAGGTCGTGTCAGTCTTTGGGAATCCGGTGGTGAATTTGCTAGCTCAGTTACAGCACCCCACAACTGGACTGACAAGGGTATTGGCTGGACAGACGCATTGGTCGAAGTTTTCCGTGATGGTAAACTGGTGAATGAAATTGACTTTGCTACTGTTCGTTCTAACACCATGAAATAAAGAAAGGGGCTTTGCCCTTTTCTTCTATACAACAAATCCCTTTTAACATACAATACAAGTTCTGTTTTAATTAGTTTGAAAGACACACATGGCACGTTTTTTTAAAAATGGCAACACTTACCGAGTAGCTTCTAATGAAGCTATGGATATTCGTGATAAGTTGCCCGCCGGTAATTACACAATCAAAATTCCTCCAATGGGTGATATGTACTTGGAGCACATTGAGGACTTTACTATTCCTAGCAAAGTCTATGGTGACTGCTTGAAGAACACTGACCGTATTATGAGAACCTTCTTGGATCGTCCTGCGGCAACCGGTGTCATGCTGACCGGTGAAAAGGGTTCTGGTAAGACTCTGTTGACCAAGAACATTGCTACACAATTGGCAACACAGCACGATATCCCAACTATCGTTATCAATCAACCTCTGTGCGGTGAAAACTTCAACACCTTCATTCAGAACATTGACCAGCCTTGTGTGATTCTGTTTGATGAATTTGAAAAGGTCTATGATCGTGATGACCAGGAAAAGATTCTGACATTGCTGGATGGTGTATTCCCTAGCAAGAAACTGTTCTTGATTACAACCAACGACAAGTACCGTGTTGACTATCACATGCGTAACCGTCCTGGTCGTATCTTTTACATGATGGACTTTAAGGGTTTGGAACCAAACTTCATCACAGAATACTGTGAAGATAACTTGAAGAACACTACCCACATTGACAAGATTGTTAATATCTCTACATTGTTTGCCGAGTTCAACTTTGACATGTTGAAGGCATTGTGCGAAGAAATGAATCGCTATAACGAAACTCCTCAGGAAGCATTGAAGATGCTGAACGCAAAGCCAGAGTTCGATGGTGGTTCTAAGTACGATATTCAGATCATTCGCAATGGTCAGGAATTCAAAGGTGATATCAGCCCAAGCATGTTCGATGGTAACCCTCTGCAACCTAAGGGCATTGAAATCAGCCTGGACACTGATCCTGATGACGATACTTGTGATTGGGAATACATGGAGTTCAATGCTAACGCACTGGTCTCTGTGGACGCTAAAGAAGGCAAGTTTGTCTTTGAGGACAAGGGTACTCGCATGATACTAACTAAGGTCAAGACTAAGACCTACGATTACTACTCTGCATTCTGAACACAGAAGTAGTACATTAAAAGTAGTACTTTAGTACTACTTTTTTTGTGGCTAAAAGGTTGACAATAAATCGGATTGGGTATACAATAGAATCTTAGACAGTCAAATAAAGGAAACAAATGACCAAATATGAAAAACTTGAGGAACTGTTGTCTTTACTCAACGAAGCACAGGACCTCATTGAGGAAGTGTTTGGTGATGCTGATGAGGCTTTTGATATGTCTATCAACCTTAGCAATGTCATCTCCGATGTAGAGGTTGAGATGGAATTTGAAGATGTTCGCATCACCCAAAATTTGACAATAAATGGTGTTTCTGTTACAATAGAATCTACACAGTAAACAAAAGGACTCAAAAATGGCAACTCGTTCTACTATCGCACTGGAATTCGCTGACGGTACTGTTGGTCAGGTCTACTGTCACTGGGACGGTTATCTGTCTCACAACGGTAAGATCCTGTTGAATCATTACATGGATCCCTTCAAGTTGCGTGAATTGATTGATTTGGGTGATGTGTCTAGCTTGGGTGCCGAAATCGGTGTCAAGCATCCCTTTGATAACCCTGCCCGTTTTGATACCCCTGAGTATCTGGCATACAAGGAGCAATATGGTAATATGTGTAAGTTCTATGGTCGTGACCGCAGTGAGGATTCTACACATGCTCGTTACTTTAAGGACTTTGCCGATTACGTACAAAATCATCAATGCGAAGAATACGAATACATCCTCCGCACAGACGGTGTCTGGTACGTTGACCAAGGCAACGGATTCGAACCCTTGATGGAAGCATACATTGAGGTTCTGCGTCAAGAAAATGAGGAAACTGCTGAATGAAATACTACCAAGAGGTCACTGAGTGGTCGGATGCTAACGCTACCAATCACATTTATTATCTGAGCGATGATAAGACCTCTATGGTAGGCTACATTCGTGCAGGTACTAAGTCACTGTTCAAGTTCAAAAACCCGATTCGCATTGATACTCGTGGTCGCAAGTTTAAATTGCTTGACATGAAAGCGGAAGCTGATAGCGTTTATTTCGGTAAGAAGGAAGAACCCAAAAAGAATCTGATTACAGTTAAAGGTTCTAACGGAAAAGAATACTACTTGGAAAAAGTTGGTAGTAAATATACATGCACTTGCCCTGGATTTGTATTCCGACATAAGTGCAAACACGTAGACACAATGGCTTGACATATTAGTCCTTGTGTTATATAATATAATGTTACACAGGGACAATTATGAAACAAGTTTATAAGGAAATCGCATTACAAGCAGGCGGCAGTCATTACCCAGAAGTGGGCGGCGAGTTACTAGAAAAGTTCGCTGACCTTTTAATTAAGGAATGTTTGGCAACTATTGAGAGCACACCGAAACATTGTGCATATACTACTCACGATTTGGGTACAGTAAATTGCACGATTGCAAAGACAATTGAACACGTAAAACAAAAGTTTGAATTATGAAAATCGCAGTATGTAGTGACCTTCACTTAGAGTTTCAGGATATCAACATCACCAACGATGAAGGTGCTGATGTTCTGATCCTTTCAGGCGACATTATGATCGCCGAAGACCTGCACAACCACAAGCATTTTGAATACAACCCGTATACTCCAGGTGCGCTTGAAGATTTGGGTCGTAGACAACAAACAGCACTACGCTTCCGTGACTTTTTGAAGCGTTGCAGTTTCCAGTTCCCTCACGTTGTTTACGTTGCGGGTAACCATGAGTTCTATCATGGTCGCTGGAAGGCTAGTTTGGACCATCTGCGTGAGGAATGTGCCGTGTTCCCAAACGTTTACTTTTTGGAACGTGATGTAAAGGTCATTGACGATGTTACATTCATTGGTGCTACATTGTGGACTGATATGAATAAGGGTGATCCTCTTACTCTGCATGCCATTAACGATATGATGAATGACTTTAGTATCATTCGCAATGACGAACATGGATTCACCAAACTGCGTCCTGCTCATGCGATGTATCGTCACCAGCAAACCATCAGTTATCTGAATGCAATCCTTCCTGATATGAAGGACCGTAAGATTGTTTTCGTAGGTCACCATGCTCCTAGTAAGCAATCTACTCATCCGAAATACAAGAACGACCATTTGATGAACGGTGGCTATAGTTCAGACTTGAGTGAATTCATTTTGGATCACCCGCAAATCAAATTGTGGACTCATGGACATACTCATGACCCATTTGATTATATGATCGGTACTACCCGTATCGTATGTAACCCTCGTGGTTATGCAGGATGGGATGAAATGGCTGACAAGTTTCAGTTGAAGTATCTGGACATATGAGTGAATTTACTTCACCATATGTCTTGCGAATCGTTCGCGGTTCTGTCATAATACATGTACGTTGTAAATGCAACGAAACATTTAAAGGAAAAACTATGAACGCAACTAAGCAATCACGTGTCCTCGAGGCACTTCAGTCTGGTGAACAACTCACTGCAAAGCAAATCAAGGCACGTTTCGGCGTTGCTAACCCTACTGCAACCATTAGCGATATTCGCTATGCAGGTTTTGCGGTTTATGCTAACCAGCATACTGACACTAAGGGTCGTGTCAGCACCAAGTACCGCTTAGGTACTCCTAGCCGCGCAGTTATCGCCGCAGGCTTCCGCGCACTAGGCGTCTAATCTCGTAAGAGACTAGCAAGAAAAAGGGCAGTAATGCCCTTTTCCTACTTGCATTAAATTAAAAAGTATGCTATAATTACATATCAACAATTTACTGGAGCAATCAATGGGTTTCTTTCATAACATAATGAACAAGCTAGGTCGCTATCGTTTGATTCCTGACCGTCGCACAGGCGAGGACTATATGCACCGATATTACTTGTTTCTGAAAGACCGCAAGTGGTTCCCCTTCAACTTCACACTTCACAAGATTGTGAAAAGTGATGACCCTATCTTTCACGACCATCCCTGGCCCTATCTGACAATCGTTCTTAAGGGCGGGTACTGGGAACATACTCCTGTATTTGACAGCACTGGCAAAAAGATTGCTGAATTTACAGCATGGCGTGGTCCCGGTTCAGTGATTGTACGTAAGGCAGGTGAATATCATTGGCTTGAGCTTGACGAAAGTGTTGGGCCTGCTACTACTCTTTTCTTCATGGGTCCTCAGCAACGTGAGTGGGGTTTCTTGGTTGACAAAACTAAGACCAAGACACAATGGATTCAATGGGAAAACTATCTGACAAATTATAAAGAATATCACAATCGTTTTATTCAACCTAAAATCACTAGCATGGCTAGCAAGAAAAAGGACTAATCATGGTTGATCGTTTTGACCTCGAACAAGATATTATGAAGTGCTGGAGTGTCACTGAGGACATTGACCTCCTATATCGTAATGTAATGGAACGTGACTTGACTACCGATGATATTGCTAACGCATTGCTCGGCATCAAAACACTGTACGAAATGAAGTTTGAGGAAATGTTCAGCAATTTTGAAACTCTAGTTCACGAAAAGAAACTAACATGAATGAACGTTTTGCACAATTAGCCGAAGGGGCAACATATGAAATGGAGTTTGGTGGTGACGTACTACAAACTACTAACGATGAATTCAGTTATGAAATCCCTGCAGGATTCATCGAAGCGTTTGCTAAGTTGATTGTCCGTGAATGTGCTGAAATTGCTAAACTCAATACTAGAGTAGATAGCAAAGTTAATGAAATGATTAAGCAACATTTTGGAGTTGAAGAATGAGTTACAATATTGAATCATTTAATTTTAGTGTTGAAGAATATGGAGCCGAACTAACACAGCAAAGTCACATGACGCTGTATTGGTTGAATCGTCAAGGTTACTTAAATAACGAAGATACTGAGGATCTACTTAGTAGAATGATTGTTACTCCTGTTCGAAATCGTCCTCGTTTAGGACAACGGTTACTTGCCCGATTCTTCAACAAAGAATCAGCAGATAACAGCTACGTGTTTCCTATCACATTGGTTGAGGATTGTTATAATAACAACAACAATCACACTGATGGCAAACCCGCATTGAAGGTAGTGAAATGACTAAATTCGAAGAATGGTTTATGAACCGAATTATCCAGCGTGAGGTTCGTCAAGGTCCTGAACATCAAAAAAACATTATCCATATGTATAAGATGATTCGGATCAAGTGTGAGCATGAATTCTATGAGGACAATACGGTCACTATGAATAGTAACTTGACTGAATGGTTTGAAAAAAGTTTAAGGAATCCAACCAAGTGAATGAAGATACAAGAGAAATTTTAACCATTCTCCAAGAAGAATGTGCTGAGGTCATCGTTGAAGTGTCCAAATGCTTTCGGTTTGGGCCCGATCAAATGATGGAAGGTGTTGATGTGACAAACATTCAACGACTACAGAAAGAACTCGGTGACCTGCAAGCAATGATTGAATTGCTTGTTGACAACAAAGTGGGTGTTACTACTCAAGGACTCAAAGAAGCCAAGAAGGCTAAGTTTGAGAAACTAAAACAATGGTCTAATCTTACTATCAATAAATAAAATCATGTTAGAACTTATCATTATTGCATTCGCATTCTGGCTTGGTTATCAACTAGGTCAGATGGTATTGTCTTGGCAACTGCGTGATATTATTCGCAATGAAGCCAGAAAAGAGGGCATCAATGTTGATGATGAATACAATATCATTGAAGAAGAAAAGCCCAAAGTAATCAAACTTTGGGTTGAGAAGGTTCACGACATTCTGTACCTATACGACACAGAAGATACGTTCATCTGCCAAGCAAGTACACTCGAAGAACTAGCAACACTTGCTTTGAAATACAAAAACATCAAGTATGCATCAGTATTAAACGGCGAAGATATTTTTGCTTTTATTAACGGTAGCGTAAAGTCATCAAAAGAAATATTGAAATGAAGGCTAACATCGGGAAATATCCCAAAAAAGGTGACACTAGAAAAATCGACATTCGTATCGATGTACATGATACTTGGGGTCTAGATTATACGTTAGCACTTATTATCTACCCCGCCCTTCTACAACTTAAGGCAACTAAGCATGGTGTACCTAGTGAGTTTGTAGATAACATCGGTGGTGAAGACTGGTCTATGCAAGACAGTTTTGATTTCTATAAGGAATCACACAACGAAGCGTTTGAAATTGCTTGTAAGCGTTGGGATGAAGTCCTCGACAAGATGATCTGGAGCTTTGGTGAACTAATCAAAGGTGATTACGAGCAACAATATCATCACGGCAAGAGTGAGTACGATTTTGTAGAATCTGATAGACTTTTCCCTAATCCAATTTCAGGTAAAATGGAGAAAACATATCAGATGGTAGACAAGAACCCAGACGAACATTGGTGGGACCAAGAAGGTCAGCAATTGCATGAACAACGTATGGCAGAAGGATTTGAGTTGTTCGGAAAATACTACAGGAATCTTTGGGACTAATGTACGACAAAGAAAAAGAACATGCAGACGCATTTAAAGATGTGTTGGTTGAATTATATAAATTTAAAGGGGAGCCTAGAGTGTCAGTGAATAGAACAGAGTATGAAACCTTTTGCAAAGAGTACGTGTTTCAAAAACTAAAAAATGAAACTTTCGGAAGTGCATTTTGCAAAAGATTTAACATTGAAGATAGAGCAATAAGTAATCTAGTCGGCGAGTCGTTTACCCGTGACTTGATTGAAACCCTAGGATATATTAAGTGAAACAGAAGTACATTGATTATTACATGGATGTAGCCGAAAGAACAGGTAAACTCAGCCATGCAATTCGTAGACAAGTTGGCGCAGTTATCGTCAAAGACAATCGCATTTTAAGTTACGGGTATAACGGTATGCCCACTGGTTGGGATAATGAGTGCGAATATAAAGAATACATGAGTGGAGATGCAGGTGGATGGCTAAACCCTGACGAAATCTACGAGAAATGGCCACTAGAAGAATATGATCCTTCAGTTGAGTCTAATCGTAGATATCGACTTGTCACTAAAGATGAAGTTTTACACGCAGAAAGTAACGCAATCGCTAAAGTGTCCGGTTCTACTGAATCTAGCGAAGATGCTACAATGTTCTGCACAACAGCACCTTGCATTCACTGTGCGAAGATGATCTTCCAATCAGGAATCAAAAACGTTTTCTATCGAGATACCTACCGCGATAGTAATGGCGTAGACTTTTTAGAAAAGAGCGGGGTAAATGTTACCAAGTATAACAGCACTGAAAAGTGAAATCTTCCTGCACTGGGGAGAACTCAGACCCATCACTGAATGGTGTGAGCGCAACTGTCTCTTTGAATGGGGTTATGAATGCCGCGAACCTGCCGGTAGTGATGCAGGAGTTTACGAATTCTATTTTGAGAATCAAAAAGATTATATTAACTTTACTATCTGGAAAACATGAAATACTATACTTTTTTTCGTGAGGATAATAACTTTGACGATATCCTTAAAGATGCAATATTAAAGAAATCTATCTATGAAAAGATTAAGTGGTACCAGCACCTTATGATTGGTATCTCTGATAAAGATGAGGGTTCATTGAGCTACTTGACTCTAAAGTACGGTGATGATATTATCACAGGGTATTATAAGGATTTCGCACCCGTTGCAGGTGTCGATTACATGCCCAAGAAAGACAAGACTAAATTTACAAAATCAATAAGCTAATGCAATCATCTTAGCTTCTGGAATACGAGTCTTTGTATTCTTACTACCCAACAGGACTACGGTCCTGATTCCTTTTGCAGTGTCTAACATCATTACAATGCATCCACCTGACTTAGTGATCCACCCAGTCTTACTAACAATGAAATCGTAGCCATTACCGACTAGACTATTAGTATTGTTAAAGATTGCATATTTGTTCTTTGCGGCAGGAATCGCTACTTTATTTTTATTACTTGCTTCTTTGATGGTTTCATATTGACTTGCTGCCATTACCATCTTAATTAAATCTTGTGCGGTGCTAACATTTGTATAGAACAAACCAGTCGGATCAGTGAACGTAGTATTATACATCCCCAACGTAAATGCTTTCCTATTCATTGCGTCAACACATCCATCTAATCCACTTGGATAAAACTCACAAAGCATTTTAGCGGCATTGTTGTCTGATTTAATCATTGCTAATTCAATCAGATTCAATCTAGATAGATTTTTACCGTATAATTTCTTGGGAATCGTTTCTAAAATTGACTGACCTGAATCTAGAACGACCATCACAGTCATGAGTTTTGTAATACTTGCAATACTTCGGATTTCATTTGTATGCGACCCTTCAAGTATTTGACCTTCTTTGTCTGCAACTAACCATGCTTGTGCAGTTAATGGTTGACCAGCCAGAGAAAGTGAAGCCCCACTTAGTAGGGCTCCTATAATTAGTGATTTTTTAAAAAACTTAACCAAAATATGTTCCTAATGTTACAATGTAACATTTTTTAGGATGTTAGTCAATTATATAGGTAACCATAGCCAGATACCCTGACTCATTAGTAATGCACCCACTGCGCTAACTGCGATACTACCCCAAAACATTGGCATGCTAACTGCTAAAATACTAGCAGATAATAACACAATACCCAATTGATAGCTCATGCCACTGAAGGTCATCCACGGTCCAGACTTTCTAACCTCGTCACGTTCTGCTTCTAATGCACGTGCTTTAGCCATTAGTTCTTTCTTACCTTCACCTGTGGAAGGGTCAGACTCATAACGGTCAATCTTTGCCTTTAAGCCTTCAGCCTTTTTAAACTCTTTAGCCGCAATAGCATCATCCATACGCATTTCTGCTAATGTCTGCTTGATACTCTTTGCTTGATAGAATGCCCACGTATCGTTAGCTTTAATTGTGTTATTCAATACTTTGCCAGAGTTGCCGCTAGCGATGTATGTGTTAACTGCCAACAAAGCCGCAATTACTGTAATAACCCATCCTGCTTTGTCTTTGATTTTTGCTTCTCTTTCACTTCTTGAAAGAGGTTTTTTCTCTTCAGCCATGAACTTCTCCTTCTTCTTATAATAGTTCTACTTTATTTATGCCCAAAACTTGATAAATATCAATGAACCGATATGGTTCCATCTTTGCAAAAAAGCAATAATAATAAGGATAAAGATGATGAAGAAAACAATTTTGGCTCTGGCCGTAGTATCCAACCTGGGCGTTTCAGCACAAACATTAGTGAACCAACAAACTACACTAGCTAATGGTTACTCTAGTACATCGTTAGTTGATACTAACAGTACCAGCAACAGTGTTAGTTCTGTCACAACCAACAACACTAGTAACAGCACCTCTACAAACACTAGTACCAGTACTGTTAACAGTACTAGCACAAACACTAACAATAATATTAACAGCGGAACTATCACGTATAACAACAATAACGTGCAAAGTGGTACCGTGACTAATGTTAATCAGAATACCAACAATGGTACAATGACTTATAACAATAACAATGCTATGAGTGGTAGTGTAACATATACTAATAATAACATACAAAGTGGTACAGTTACTAACAATAACAACAATAACAATGTTAGCACAAGCACCGCTACAAACACTAATTACAATGTAAACAGCGGCACACAAACTTTCAACAACAACAACGTAAGCACTGCTACCAATGTAAACACAAATAATAATGTGAACACAGGTACAATGACGTATAACAATAATAACGTCAACGCATCAACTAGTACCGCAAATAACAATAACAACAATGTGAATACTAGTACAAGTAGTAACGTGAACACAAATAACAACGTTCAATCTGGCACGTTAACTAACAACAATAACAATAACTCTACTATAACACAGAAGGTTATACAGCCGCCACCAACTGCAATCGCTCCTGCAATGATGAGCATGGGCAGTGACTTATGTGTTACCGGTGTTAGTGGTGCTGCCCAAACTCAAATCTTTGGTATTAGTTTAGGTGGAACTCAGCGTGATGCTAATTGTGAACGATTAAAGATATCTAAGACATTATTTGACATGGGTATGAAAGTTGCTGCCGTAGCTACTATGTGTCAAGACCGTCGTGTGTTTGACGCTATGATGGCAGCAGGTACACCTTGCCCGTACGAAGGTAAGATCGGTGAGCAGGCTAAGGCTGCATGGGATGCAAATCCTAACAGAGTCCCTACAATCGGCAAAGAGTTTACTGAAACTGAGAAAACAAAAATAGAATGAAGAAGCTACTAGCATCATTGCTATTACTGTCTAGCGTGACTCTTGCTCAACAAACAGCAACAACTACGCTAGACCCTACACAAGTATACAGTACAGGTAATTTGGTGTTGCCTACACTGTCAGGTACTAATAACACACCTTGGGTCAATGGTGTATATCAGGATTCACTAACTTGTTTTGCTTGGGGTAATCCCGGATACTGTGGGCCCAATCCTATCGTTACTCCTGGATACAATATCAACTTTAGTTTTGGCATGACAGACATATACCAAGTTCAAGCAATTGCTAATGTATTACCTAATAGTGGTACAGGATTGCGTGTCAATGGATATAACTTTGGTTTTATGGCAAAGAACGGCAATGGCTGGGACAACGGTCAGCAAGATTATCTAACCGCGTATGTATCATTCATAGGCAAGGACGGTAAACAAGCATACTATAAGAGCTATGATTTGAATTCTAAATTTGATTGGACCACATTCAATTATTCAGATACATTTGCTACACCATATGCAAGTAAAGATTTGAATACCGTACAATATGGTTTCGTAGGTTATGATACAAACTTCTGGGCGGGTCCTTATGGCCCAGAAGTAACTAATATCAATTTCAGTTTGAAGTATAGTGTTGACCCATGTGCGGTCAACGTATTGAGTAGCCCCACATGTCCTGGTTATATGGACGCATTAGCAAAACTCGCGCCTGCTCCTATTGTAGATTCTACAACCACATCGTCTACTTCTACTACACCAACAGGGACAGTTACTACTACAGTAACAACTGATCTGTTGGGCCCAACTGTTACGGTATCAAGTAGTCTTTTGCCACCTCCAGGGTCTCCCCCTCCTCCAGGGTCTCCCCCTCCTCCAGGGTCTCCCCCTCCTGCAGGTCCACCTCCATCCGGATCGCCACCGCCCCAACAAGGGCCTGCACCGACTACTACATCATCTAGCACATCAACTGCATCAACTACCACAAAAGAGTCAAGTGGTTCTAGTGGTGGCTCTATTAGTTTAGCATTGAGCATTATCAGCAAGAACAGCGAACGTGATGCCGCTGGGGCAGCCGTCGCTCAATCTGCTATGGCACAAGCACAAAGTGCCGCTAATCAAGCACAGCAAGAGGCTGCTAGTGTGGCATCAAATGCAGTTGCTAACAGTATGTCAGCAAACATTGTATCGGCGAGCGGGCAGCAGTCTAGTGGTACAGGTATAAAAGTAAACAGTACATCTAATAACTCACAGAGTTCATCCTCTATAGTAGTTGCATCAGTTTCTACAATAAACACACCCGGATTTGTAGGACCATCGATGTTGTCTATCACACAACAATCGTTTGAACCAGTATCAAATACAGTGATAGTTCAGCAAGCAACACCTAACACTGTTGCAACTAATCCAGTATCAACCGGAGCAACTCAAATGATTGAGACATATTCATTGGTTCCTCCTAGTTTTCTAACAGATAAGTCGAACCCGCTTACTGATATCATTGAGGGCAAACAGACAATTCCTCAAAACAATACGACAACAACCACAGGGCCAAGTGTGAATAAAAACACACAGGACAATGAGGTTGCGGGCGGCGTAGACATAAACAAAATGGCTTTATCTCCTGCAGGATATGGTTCTTATTTGAATCTTGCACTGAGAGATGCAGCCTTTTACGCGCCAAAAGAAGTGTATAAGAATCAACGTAACGTTGATAATGCACGTGCTTTGCGTGCATTAACGAATGACAGTAAGCACCGTGAGATGGTGGAGATGCAGTATGCTAGATAATTTAAATTGGAATACAATAGGAATGCTTATTGTTTTGTTTGCTAGTTGTTACATTAGCATCAAAATAATAGATATGTTGTTTAGTGAAAACAAAAATAAAAAGAAAAATTCACTGTTTTAAAGGAAGTAATTATGTCAGAAGAAATTAAAGACGTTAACGCAAAGATTGACGAAGCCGAAGCGGCTATGAAAAAGTATGCTAGTAAGGATACTGTTATTAGTATCGGTGGATATGAGTTTACACCTGCTAAATTGATGGTGGCCTTCACATTAGTAAGTTCTACATTGGGCGGACTATACGGTGCTTTTGAAGTTTATAAAGATTACCAAAGCATGAAGAAAAAGATTGCTGAGTATTCAGCACCTGACCTAAGTGGCTTTGACAAACGTTTAGCAGTGATTGAAGAAACTAACCAAAAGACCGGTGACTATACACGTGATATCAAAAACGATTTGAAGAATGATATTCGCCGTAACGAAACAGTAACAGAACAGGTTGAGCGTAGTGTGAAGCAAGCCCAACGTGAAACTGAACAAGAGATGCGTCAAGCACGTAAGGATGTGCGTGAGGATTTGGACAAGGCACGTGGTGAAGTCAACGCTATTCGCAAAGAAATGGCTGATGCACGTAGAGAAATTTCCCGTGAAGTGGAACAACTAAAGCGTGAAGTGGATAACAAGATCCAGAAAGCTATTGACAATCCACTAGCAAACAAGTAAACTACTTGAATGAAAATAGATGATTTAGAAAAGAAAATGCCCCATCTATATTTGGATATGGATGGGGTGCAAGCAGACTTCTTTGGTGCATGGGCTGATAAGCATGGGGTCAGTCATTGGAAAGCTATCCAAGACAAAGAGGGTGAAATTGAAGAACTGGCTAACTCTACGCCAGGACAAGTTTACAACTTTTTCCGTAACTTGCGCCCACTATCCGGTGGTATGAAAATAATTCAATGGGCGCAACAGAACAATATCCCATATACTGTATTGTCAGCGCCATTGCGTGGACCATATGCTGATGCAAGTAAACAAGCCAAAAAAGACTGGCTAGACGAGTTTCATCCAGGTTCTAGTGGCAACGCAATCTTTACAAGTAGAAAGCAACAGTTTGCTATTACAGACGGTGTTCAGAATGTATTAGTTGATGACTTTGGTCCTTACATTCAAAAGTGGACTGATGCCGGCGGCATCCCCGTAAAGCACGAAGATGAATCAGAAGTGCCTAGTGCGGCAAGTGATACAATCGCAACGTTAGAAAAGATTTATTCACCCTACCTAAAACGATAAGTATGATATGACCAAGCCAGGACAAAATCATACTCGCTATGAGGTAATATTACAAGAAGATCCAGAGACAGGTGATCTTATTCTACCCATTCCACAGGTCTTGTTAGACCAATTAGGATGGAAAGAGGGAACTGATATTGAATTTGGATTAGACGATAAAGGTCATTACATATTAAAAAGAAAAGAATAATATGGAAGACAATGATATCGACTATGAGAGTATCACAATTGACTTGAGTGATACCCTAACACAACCTATAACAGATATGGCATATACTACAATAACCGGTCCCTCAGCATGGACAACAGCAACGGGATCAGCAGGCTATGTAATGGTTAGCAATGGTACAGGTTCTACCTCATGGAACGATACAATTACTATTGCAAGTGACCCTAGTTTAACGGGTAAAACACTGACTGTTAATGGCGATGCTGATATATCCGGCAATCTCAAAGTCGGTGGAAAAGACATAGCAGAGTCTTTGAAACTCATTGAAGAACGATTAGCTATCCTCAGACCCAACGAAGAATTAGAAGAAAAATGGGACCAGCTACGTGGCTTACGTAAAGCCTATATGGAGCTTGAGGCTGAAATCATCGAAAAAGAAAAAGTCTGGAAAATACTTAAACGATGAAATACCTCTATGATAGTAAAATAGTAGGGTATACTAAAGATTTTTCGTTTGAGAAATTTTCCAATACTGACACAGAAAGTTTATTTTTAAAAAATCTAAAATTAAAAGGAAGTGATTGGGAATATCAATCAATTGATATAACATATAATCGAAATTCTTTAGGTCACAGAGAACGAGAAATTTCCGAAATAGATTTAGATAATTATATTTTATGTGTAGGGTGTAGTTATACTGAAGGTATAGGATTATTAAAAGAACATAGATATTCTGACCTTATTAAAAAACATCTCAACATAGATGTTTATAATTTAGGGTTAGGCGGTGCCGGTAATGATTTAACTTTCAATAATACAATTAATTGGATTAATAATTATAAAAAACCAAAAGCAATAATTGTTCAATGGTCAGAGCCTTCTAGATTTATTAGATTTATGGAAGCAGGAAAATCTGAATTAGGATGTTACGGTGTTTGGAATGCACCTGATAGTCGTTTTGTAGTAGATGGTGCCACAAATAACTTTTTTATGACCAGAAACTATTTCTATCAACAATTATTAAGAACCATAATTGATGTTCCATTAATTGAAATGCCTTGGCCTAAATATCATCGCCCAAATAATGATAAGAAAACAGAAGTATTATGGGAAATAAAAGATGAATCTAGAGATTTAATACATCCGGGTATAAAATCCAATGAGATTATGGCTAAAAAACTGTCAGATATGGTCAAAATTGAGTTGACAAAATAACCAAAATACGCTATAATGTATATACAGTATCAACTTATGGACACACATATATGACTATGCACCTCGCACATCCTTCCCTATCTATGGGCGGTAAGCGCAAAGGCAAAGTAAAATTTCGCAATGCTGAGGAAGCACGTAAGGCACGTGAGCTTGACGCATCATGGGCCGAGCTACAGAAAAAGTGGGGCGTTGAGGCAGAAGAAAAGAAGCGCAAGCGAGCCATGTCCGCCCCCTCACTTGACTACAAACTGACCGCACCCGTAGGTCGTTCTACAACCAATCATATTCCCAGCCGTGTAACTGAGGGTGGTTCTACTGCACCTGTTCACAAGGTCTACACTGGTACTAAGATTCTAGGTATCGGTACTATGCACAAATCAAACGCTGTGCCTATCTTCTCCGACGAGGAAGCACAAGATATCGCAAGGATGCGCCGTGGCTGATTATAGTTATTACTGTGAGGTCACTTACGACCGTGCTGATATCAAACCCGGCATATATTCATTTGTAGCAGGAAAACACCATCCATCTGGTAAGGGTCGCCTAGTCACTCTTAGCGACAGAATCTGGCGACAGGGCCCTAAGGGTGGTGTAAAGATTATCAAAGAGAGAACAAAATACGCCAGTAGCCAATACGTTACTACTGATGAAAAACTAATGAAGAAATTCATGTGGGTCAAACTTCAAGCCCAACCATACACTTAAAGGAGCATAAAGCAAAATCATATGGCTAAAGAAGAAGGCATTAAGGTAGACGGTGTTGTTACCGAAGTTCTACCAAACGCAATGTTCAGGGTCAAGATGCCCGGGAACAACGTTATCATGGGATATATCTCTGGCAAAATGCGCCAGCACGATATCAAGATTCTACTAGGAGATACAGTAGAAGTTGAGTTCAGTCCATATGACTTGACAAAAGGTCGCATCACCCGCCGACGCTGACTAAATACTCTACGATGTATGACGTTGTAGAGAAATTAGAAGAATCCCGTAGAAAACAGATAGAGTTAGAACCTCTACATTATTCCTACACCGATTTAAACCCATGTCTATCTAAAGCCACATTAGAGTTACATTATGACACCCTAGCAAAAGGGTATGTCAAACGCTATAAAGCAAAAGAAGGCGACAGCGATTTTAACTACGCTGGCGCTTTCCTACATAATCTGTACTTTAGTCAGTTTCGCAAGCCGCAAGACAACAACACACCCAATGGTCCCGTACTTAATCTTATCAAAAGAAAGTACGGTTGGTGGCAAGACTTCAAAGAACAATTCAAAACTGAAGCCATGAAGATTCAAGGATCAGGTTGGATTTATATGAATTATAACGGTGACATAAAGACTATCGTAAACCATGAAGTCCGTGATGATATCCTCATATTAATTGACTGGTGGGAACATGCCTGGACACTTGATTACCAAGCAGACAAAAAGCAGTATCTAGAGAATCAGTGGAAGATTATGAACTGGGTTCATATTAACACCCGCTGGGGGAAGAATTTATGATAACATTAACAGACAATGCTATTGAAAAAATAGCAGAGATTTTAGCAGAAGAAAACGATCTTAACAAAACTCTTAGAATATTTGTGCAAGGCGGCGGATGTTCAGGAATGAGTTACGGTTTTGCTATAGAAGATGACAAAAACGAGGATGATTTTGAGATTCCTGCAGGGTCTAGAATCATAGTAGTAGACAGTATAAGCGCACAATATGTCACTGGTGCGACGGTAGATTACGTAGAAGATTTAATGGGGGCGAGTTTCAAGATCTCCAACCCCAATGCTCAGACAACATGTGGATGCGGGAGTTCCTTTAGTCCTTATTGATAAATACAATAATAAGGACTAAAAATGGCTGATACCATACCAGGACAATTAGTAATCCAAGTCGGAAATCAAAATGAATCAATAGGATCTGATTCATTATATACTGCATTTAACAAGACTAAAGACAACTTTGCTAATTTATTTTCTAAAACAAGCCCGTTTACAGCAATTAACGGCGTTTCCGGAATCACCGTAGCATACGGCAACTCTAATACAAGTGTGGACTTAACTAATACTGGTGTATTGAGTCTAACACCAGCTGATTCAAGTATTACTATAGCGGAAGTAACACCGGGTAATTTAACAATTGCGGCGGTGGGAGGTGGCAATGGCGGCGGAGGTATTTCCACAGTCGGTTTAGTACCTATTTCTAGTTCTCGGATTGCAGTTACTGGTAGTCCTTTAATAGGTTCGGGTGGAAATATTACTATCGACCTTGCTACGTCAGGAGTCTCTGCAGGTACATATACATATCCCACAGTGTCAGTAGACGCATACGGAAGAATCACTAGCATTGCTAGCGCATCATCAGCAGGCACGGTTACTAGTGTAGGTGTTGTTCCCGGAGACGGCATACAAGTAACAGGAAGTCCTGTAACTACTACAGGAAACATTAACATTATTAACACTGGTGTTACTAGACTAAACGCTGGATCAGGTATCACGTTGAGTAGTGGCAACGGTAATGTTACAATATCTGCGGCAACGACAGGTGGTACTGTTACTAGTGTGGGTGTATCAAGTAATGCTCTAGTAGTTACTGGTAGTCCAATCACAACAACCGGTACAATTACAGTTGATTTACCTAGCAACGTTACTGTTACTGGTTCAACGACAATAGGTACTTTCATGAAGTTAACTCCGGGGTCTGCCCCATCAAGCCCTACAGCAGGCATGGTATATTATGACAGCGGCACAAATACATTAAAATGTTACAATGGTACATCCTGGTTAACAATAACTATGGCATAATGGAAATTCAAAATGACAACAACAATAAAAATCACCGAGCTTACCAATATTGGTGCTAATTTAAACGGAACAACTTTAGTCCCTGTAGTTAACATGGCAGGTACTCCTACTACACAAAGATCGAACGTTGATAACCTAGCTAACTACATTCTTAACACTGGCGCCGGTGCCAACTTAGGTGCTATCGGAAACATTACTATTACAGGTGGTAATGCAGGTGAGGTTCTCAGTACAGACGGCAATGGTGTACTGTCTTGGGAATCATCTGGACTAACATATAGCAATGCTAACGTAGCGGCTTATTTACCTACATATACCGGTAACATCACCGGTGATTATATTACATTAACGCATGATGTTGAGGCTAATGTTGTCTATGCTAATTATTTGTACGGTGATGCTAGTAACGTAACAAACTTGCCAGTGGGAACTGTTGCCTTCTTGAACACTGATGGCAATGCAAGTAACGTATTACATGGTGATGGTACGTGGGGTGCGGATACTACTACCTACAGCAATAGTAACGTTGCATCGTATTTGCCAACATATACAGGCAATGTGGGTGCTAATTGGGTCACTGCTAACTATATAGCAGGTAATGCTACACCGTTATTTGACATAGCAGGTGCCAACGTGACTGGCACTGTGGGCAACGCTAACTTATCACAGAACATAAATGTTGCAACAGTCAATGATAATTTTAGTTATCACATTATATTGAGTGCTGGCGCCGGTGACAAAACACTGCACGTTGACGCAGATGACAATTTACAATATAACCCTGCTGACGGTACATTAACAGCAGTAAGAGTTGATGCTACGTATTTTGTGGGTGACCTTTCATACGCACACGGTTTGCCTGTTGCAAACGTAGTTGGATTGGGGAATATTTCTACTATTAACATAGATGGAAACTCTGCGAACATATTATACGGAAACGGGGTGTTTGATAGCATACCTAACCCTTTCGATCAAGACTTGAACACAACTGATAATGTTCAGTTTGCTAATGTAACTAGCACTGAGGCCATTAAATTTAGCAATGCAGGAAACATTGTGGGTGCATTGGGTTATGCCCCTACTTTTGTTAGCATTGAAAGTTACGGCAGTAATGCAGTACAAATCACTGCGAATGATTTTCATACTTGGTCTTTTGGCAACACCGGCGTACTATCCAAGAGTGATGCTAATGGTTTAATATTGGCAGCAAACTATAGCACACAGATCGTAACCGATTACGGTGATAACAATCGTACATGGTTGTTTGATGGTACTTCAGGTGAGTTAGTATTACCGGGTGGCAATGTTCTAATTGATCCAACAGATGATAACTTTGAAGTCCGTGGCGCGCAAGCCGTAAACTTTGAAGCAAATACAGTAGTAAACATTTACACTGATACAAGCAATAATGCCTATCAATGGCAGTTCGGTGATGATGGTATTTTAACAGTTCCATCAATTGCCGGCGAGAACTTGTTCATTCAAGGTGCTGAGATAGGATCAACGAACTCGGGTATCGGTATAACAGCAAATAATAATATCGTATTGACAACAGACGCTTTAGGAACACCCAAATTTTGGACATTTGACAGCAACGGTGACTTAACTACCACTGGCAATATTTCAGCCGGTAACATTTCAGCAACTAACGCAGTGGTTAAATCATCAGGAAGTTGGACTGTAACGCCGGGCGCTGGCACTTATAGTTTTACTGTAGATGCAAATGAATCATACATCATGTGGGTACGCGGTAATATACCTAGTGGACTTATTACTTGGAACGCTACTGTATCAGTATCAAATACTAATGTACCAGTACTAGGAAATCAATATGGTTGGTATTATACCACTGGAAATCAACTAGAATTAACCTCGTTACCAAGTCAAATCATAGGCACTGGTGGTAGTATCATTACAACTGATCCAAGTCCCACTAACTCAAATGTATTCACTTTCGGTATTACAAACAATTCGGGATCCAGTCAGACAGTCGAGTATGGTTGGACGAAAATAAGTTAATCTAGGTTTTATATGAAACAAGATCCAAGAACAATAATAGACGTAACACAAGATCATACCTTCACAAAACCTATTCCCAAAACAACTCCGTTGAAGAAACTTAAAACTTCTTATAACCTTCAATGGAGGCCTGATCGCCTTGACACTAGAGATTACAAATACAATTTAACAGCAAAAGCTAGTCCTGATATAGTTGACTTACGACCGTATTGCAGTAGCATTGAAGATCAGGGAAATTTAGGTAGCTGTACTGGCCAAGCAGTTGCAGGAGCGATAGAATTATTGAACAAACGTGCGAGAAAGCCTGCAGATATCAGTAGATTATTCATTTACTATTATGAGCGAGTATTGCTAGGTACAGTAAACTATGATAGCGGTGCATATATTCGTGATGGTATCAAGGTCACAAACAAGTATGGCGCAAGTTTAGAAAAATATTGGCCGTATAACATAAGCAAATTCAGGCAAGAGCCTGTGACTGAGGCAAAATCTGATGCATTAAGTCGCAAAGTCACAAGATATGAACGTGTAGAAAATTTAAATGGCTGTATCGATGCGTTGACTAATGGATACCCTGTTGTTATGGGGTTCTATGTTTACGATAGCTTCTTGACCATGAACGTTGCACGAACTGGTAAAATGCCATATCCAAACACAAAACGTGAGAGATTTCGAGGCGGACATGCTGTACTTCTCGTAGGATATGACAAGAAAAAGAAAGTTTTCATAGCTAGAAACAGCTGGGGAATCAATTGGGGTGATAGAGGATACTTCTATATGCCCTTTGACGTAGTAGGTAACACTAACATGAGCGGCGATTTTTGGATAATTAAAGCCGTTAATAATCCATAAAACAATAAATATAATAAAGGACTTTAAAAATGGCAACTAACCCAACAGCAGGATTATCAGATCCGGCAATTTTAAGAAAAACTGAAGCACAATTAGCACAGGCTGCTTTAATTGCTAACGGCAAACCAACAGTGTCAGGATCTGAGTTAATACTACCTAGTACTACAGTAAGAACAACTTCAAATGCAGTTATTACTACGACCAGTGCAAACAACGATCCCGGTGATACGGTGACAGTATACACTGCTCCACAGGGCGGCGTGTATGTCAGTTCTATAGATCAAACAATTAGACAAACTGTTGTCAATAATCCTATTGCAGGAGTTACTAGTATTGTTGCAGGTGGAAACGTGTCTATCAGTAGCACCGGCGCAGGTGGTACAGGAGAAGTAACTATCAATGCCAGTTTAACTGGTCTAGGTAATATTTCTACTGTTAACTTAGATGGTAATGCAAGTAATGTATTACACGGTGATGGTAGTTGGAGTGCAGATCAAACTACTTATAGTAATAGCAATGTTGTTTCATTGTTATCTAGCTTTGGTAGTAACACAATCACAACTACAGGTAATGTTAGTGTTGGTAACATTATCGGCAATGGTCAAGCATTGACTGGATTAACAGGTGCCAATGTCTCAGGTGCTGTTGGATTAGCAACTTATGCGACTACAGCTAATAGTGTAGCAGGTGCAAATGTATCAGGTGAAGTAAGTTATGCGGCAACTGCTAATAGTGTAGCTGTAGGAAACGTCAGTGGTTTAGGTAATATTGCTACTACAAACTTCAACGGTACTGGTACTCAAGTTCTTGCAGGTAACGGAGCGTGGGTGGACAACAGTAGTACGCCAAGTCAACTAGCGAACAGTACTGCTATGTTGACTCTTGAGAGTAGTGGAGATGTTACATTACCGTCAACTGCTAAAATATTGAACGGTGGCACTAACTTTAACATTCAAGCCGGTACAGGTGGTGTAACACAAATCTTTAGTGATGACGGAACCAATGTATGGAGTTTCCAAAATTACAATCAGTTTGAAGTTCCAGAGAATAGTAACATTTGGGCATTTGCAAACTTGGGCATCGTTATTAACAATGCTAGATGGCAGTTTACCGATGATGGTAACTTAAATGTTCCCGGTAATCTAATATATACAGGTGCAAGCCCTGCTCCAACTATCAGCGGGTTTGATTCAGTGTCCGCAGTTCATCTATCCGGTGAGGGCGGCAACATTTCTAATATTCAAGTTGCCAATGTATTCGGATTGGGCACTATCGCTACAACAAACTTAGATGGAAATGTAAGCAATGTGTTGTATGGTGACGGTACATTTGGTGCGGTGCCGGCCGGCAGTACATACGGTGACAGCAATGTTGTTACATTGCTAGGTAGTTTTGGTTCAAACACTATTACAACAACCGGCGTTATCACAGCAGATGGTTATGGTTTATCTAATGTGCCGTATGCTAACATCACAGGTACTCCGTCATTAGGTAACGTGTCAGTATTAAACCTTGACGGTAATGCAAGCAATCTGTTAACTGGCGCCGGTACTTATGTTGCTATCCCAGTTGTACCGACACTCGGTAACATTGCTACTATCAACATAGATGGTAGCAGTAGTAATATTTTATATGGCAATGGTGTATTTGCGGCTGTACCAGCTAGTACTTACGGTGATAGCAATGTTGTTACCTTACTAAGTAGTTTTGGTTCTAACACAATCACTACTACAGGAAATGTTGCGGCAGGTGCCGTAACAGCGTCAGGAAAGATCGGATATAGTGCAGGTGCTAATGTCACCCAAACTACCTCTAGAAGTACATCAGTAACAATAAATGGATTGTCTGGAGAAATCACATTGTTTGCAACTTCAATGTCAGTCGGTCAAGTAGACTTCTTTACAGTAACAAACAATCAACTTGAAGTTGGTGATATGATTATATGTACGACATACGCCGGCAGTGCGGGTACATACTTGCCAATGGCATTCGTATCGTCGGCTACTCAGGCTGTATTTACAGTTAGAAACTTAGATTCATTTGTAACTGCATCAGAGTCGCCGGTAATTAAATTTATTGTTATAAAAGCACCTAAGGCATAATCAATTTATGCACCCAACAAAAAGCCCCATTTAAGGGGCTTTTTCATTTTACCTTCTGTAGCATGTGTTCGGCATATTTGTGCTTACACATTGCTGGAATATCTTCCCAAGGAAATTCCTCGTAGAACGGACACTTTGATTTCCACACACCTTTCTGAATGAAATGTTTGAGCTCCAACAAATCTTCACGACTAGTAGGGTCAAAGGTTCGTTTAGGTTCTGCAAGACGATTCAGTAGTGAGGATCTCATTTTAGCTGTCCAAATCCATTGAGTTATATTCTTTGATAAGTTGAATTAATTCTTCCTCAGTGTTGCAAAGAATTTTAGCGTTCTTCCAATCTTCTTTCTTATCACGGCCGCCGATTTCTACCATCCAGCCATTGTCGTAACGATTCACAGTAAATGAATCATTGACTTTTGCGAGTTTGTTTAATTTATTTGCCATGGTTAAAGGGGCATGTAGCCCCGCTCCTTATGCGGTAGTTTCTTGTGTTGCCGCGAGAACTTCCTCAGCAGTAACATCCTTCTTCTTACCACGTGCCTTGATAGACTCAAGACTAGGCTTAGTTGCTTTGACTTTTACAGTACCCTTGCTTGCTTCTTTTTCCTTGTCAGCAAGAGTATCAGCAATAGTTGCCTGATCCTCAGCAGATTGGAACTCAGGGAGAGTTGCAAGATGTTTCAATGCCTCGACCTTAGTCATTTCGCTAGGCAATTCAACAAAGTCACAGCGAGTTGCGCCTCCCTTAGTGAATTGCTTGATACGGCGAACCATATCGTCAGTGAAACGAACCTTAGCATTACCATTGTGAACAGTGATACCAGCGACTTTGAAAAGTTGAGAAGTTTTTGCCATTTTAGTTTCCTTTAGATAGCAGAGTTTATGAAAAATGTCATTCGACAGTTATTATTGTAACACCGGGCGTAATAACTGTCAACCACTTATTTGCCCGAATTACGCAGGGTTAGCTGATTCGGAAATCAGCAAACGCCCATACATACCTTTAGCCATTTGGATTGCTTGGTAAGGATTGTCAGCATTGATATACATGCGTCCAAACCCAGCACCCGGCTCGTCCTTGTACTTAACCAGTACCCAATATTGATTCATGATTAACCTTTCAGAGTAAATTTTTTGAGGACACTTGCCGCAAGGGACACATCCTCGATATCGTCAGACAGTGCAACCAGTTGCATGTTGACCTCAGTACGTGCCTGTTTCATGATTTCCATTGCATATTCAATGTCATCCTGATCCAAACATGCATACCAATCGTTAAATTCTTTTTCATTCAATGACAGAATGAAATTCAGGTTGTCTTTATCCCACTTGTTCATATCAAGCCTCCACAGTGTAGGGTTTGTTCCAAGAACCGATGTTCACATCCACATACCAACCTACATCAAAGTAGTCAGTTTGGATGTCCGAATTGTCGTGATTGCCACCGTTCATGGTAGTGATAACTTCCTTCAGGAAAGACAGAGCCTTGCCCGAGAAGTGTTCTTTGTACCAGTAAACATTCACATCCAAAGATTTGTTCTTGCGGATGTATTCAATTTGTTCCTGAGACATTTTGTTACCGTGAAAAACCTTAGAGTCGGTCTCGATAAAGTTTTCAATGAAGTCAATAGATCCCGACTTGAGGTTCAGGACAAAAGTACTGTGGTTACGCACAGCAAGCGAACCTTTTACTCCATACTTTTTCAGGATAGCCTTGATAGCAGGAGCCTTTTGTGCTTTGCGTTCTTGATTGAAGTATGCCATTTGTGAAGTCCTTTAGTTAACTGTCTATGTAATGATTATATACCCAAACCCATTTATTGTCAACCTCAGAATGCTCGGTACAATCCAAGCATACAGATGCCTGCGGACACGACATTGACAACAACCTGAGCATTGTTCCGAACCCTGTAAGCCCATGTAAGGAAAAACACTGTTCCAAAACTGAATGCTATAATGTTATATGGATCCATGTTTCCCATAGCATTCAGGATGTGTCCTAGAATGATGAAGAATACCCCAGTCCACTGAATTACATCATTAGTTCTCATTTTGCGAAACGTCCCTTAGCATCACGGATTTTGTTTTGATAGAATTCACGGTAGCCCTTGGTGCGGGGCTGATAGACCGCAATGTCACGCTTTTCCTTCTTGAACAAATTGTAAACGAAAGAACTAGCCTCAGCCAAGTTGTCAGATTCGAACAACAGTACGGCATCGTCATCGTGAGCCAGTTTGTACTCGGGATTCAGATAGAAGCATTGATATTCCATTTATCACTCCGTTGCTCGATTCAATAAATGAATTATACGCCCAAACCCATTTATTGTCAACCTTTGGCAAAATCGCTAGAAGTGCATCAGAATACGATCCTGAATCCTCTAGCGATTTTGAAGCCCCTGAGGGGTGAAAATGAGTACTTTAGTTTACAAAAAAGTAATACTCAAGTATTAAGAATTTACCGTCTCGAAGGGGCTATAATTCTCAGTTTCATTCAATTGGTCCAGAACATCATAGACCATGTTCAGTGGAATGTTCAGCAGGGTAGCGATTTTGATCGGACGATCACCTGCTTTAAGCATATCGGTAATCTCCTGATGGATTTCAGACATAACGCTCATAATTAATCCTTCTTAACACTAGAGGGTTTAAACAGAATACCAAACAGAAAGTTGATACCCCACGCTTGGAGCCAAGTGACTTCCTTGACACCTTCAACAGCATCAACCAAGCAACCGTTCCACAGCATGTAGACCGGCCAACTCAGCAAGAAACTGAGGAAGACTAGAAAAATGATACCAATTACAGCAGTACCTGCAATAGCAACAAGTTTATCCATGATTACCTCTTAAAAAATAATATTTGCAACAACCGCGGCATTGATTGCGCTAGCAACAAGATTAATCCAACCACCAAAGTTGTTTCCAATCGCAAATGCCTCTTTAGACCATTTCCAACTAAGGAAAATGAATATGACATTTAATGTTACTAGCCAATTCATTATGCCGCCTCCAGCATGTTAGCGGGCACTCGCCAGTTGCCAAAAGCCTTGCCGTTTTCACGGACAATGATGAATTTGCGATTGACCTTCTCAACGGTGCCAAGAATAGTCTGACCGGATTTGCTAGATGTGAATTTCACTTGCGAACCTTTGACTAGTGTAAATTTTGCCTTTGCGGCTAGTTGATTGCGGGCAAACTTAATTGCCATTGCAATAGAATCCAGTTGTTCGTTCGTGAAGGCACCACCGATGATGGTCGAATTGATTTCCTGAATCGTTGACATGTTTTCTCCTATGTGTCAGTGTCAATACAAGTATTGTAGTCCCAAACCGATTATTTGTCAACCGTTTTGTTCAGGTCTTCCAATTTGTCTTGAAATTCAAGACGGGCAAGAAGGATACTGTAGCACAAATACAACAGTCCACCAATACAACCCAATCGAATTGCGTTCCAGATAGTTTCGGAGGGAACGTTAGCGGTAACATACATCAGTGCTTCCGAGCCTAGAATACCTGCGGCAACAAAAGCGATTAATTGGAACAATGCTTTGACTTTGTTAGATAGTTTCATTTTGAGTTTCCTTAAGAATTTCAGCAGTGATGATTTTGCCGCCGTATGCCTGCTGGAACGTTTCAGCGACAGCCTTGATGAAGAAAGTGAATACTTTACCTTGCTTTGTAATCAGTGTGTACTTCATTCCGATTCCTTATCTTCAATACAAGTATTGTATCAGGAAATGGAATTATTGTCAAGTTTACCAGAAGTGTGGTTCTTGAGTAGGCTGGTCTTTCAGGATCATGACGATTTCATCCTTTTCAGGATAAACCAGATTCAAAAGTTCTAACTTTTCACGGCGTTGATTATCCGACATTCTGATCCAGTTTTGTACTACTTCTTCACTACCCCAAAGGATACCATGACTCATAGTAGAACGAATCCAAGCCGTCAGTTTCTTCAACATTAAAACAGTGTTAGCCGGATGACTATGTGACATAGCACGGAACATGTCGTTTGCTAACAATGCAGAATAAAAACTACCTGGCTCAAAGCCATGCACCATGTAATTGTAAATTGGGTCTAGACATTCTTTGTCTACTTCCCAATCACTTGCACCACGCAGGATGTGATTCCTACTGTACTTTGAGATTTCCATTACATGTTCTTTAGTAAGTGTGCAGTAAGATCAGGACCACCGATCAATACGCACTGATTTGTATACTTTAGATAACCAGTATCACTTCGGTAATTTGTTAACATGGGTATTACACGAACCTGCTTGGGCGTGATTTTGATAACCTTACCTACATACAGGCTATTGTGATGTGTGTATGCTACCGCATCGCCTTCAGTAACCTCACGACCCAAAAGGTCGCGGTGATCTTCGTGTGCAATTAGGCTCATTTATCTTCCCAAGAATCTAGGTTGTTACGATGTTTAGGGCGGCGATGATACTGACCTTTTTTAGCCTTTTCAACTTTGTGCTTGAAGGGCAGGTCGTCATCAAACAATGCTCGGTGAGCACGTTGTTTGGGTTGCTGAATCTTGAAGGAGATGATATCTTTTTTCATGATGCATATAGTATATCATACCGCCCATTTATTGTCAACTAATGGTCAGTTCGATACGCTTTATGTTTTTGATAGTGAAGCTACGCCATTCTTGTTTTTCCAAGTCAAAAACACGCAATGCCTTTGTGCTATCGGATTGCTTGCGTGGCTTTGCATCTTCCTTAATAACAACAGGAGGCAACTTGTCTGCTTCTAATGTACACTTCATAACACGTTCAGTGCCATCAACCTTAGTGAATGTGATTGTGGCTTCTGTAGTTGGTAGAATGCCCTTCAACCAATCATGAATTTGTTTTTCCAACTTGTCATCAATTACAGCAGGAATATCAGGGGCTTTAAATTCATTTGTCATTTTCTTCTTTCTCTGTTTTTAAACAACCAAACACAATCCAAGGAATAATTGCAATATAAGGAATAAGAACTGCTAATGTAAACCAAGGGTTAATTCCTGCATCGCGGCATCGTCTTGCTGTCGTTGCTAGTACCACCCATGTCAATCCAACAACACCTGCAATAATCAATAGTGCGCCGACAACAGCGCCCATGATTCCACCTAGTGTGAATACTGCTCCAATAATTCCCACAGGAATCAACATCAAGTATGCAACTAAAATCACTCCCCAGTATTCACTCCGAGTGGCTTTTCCTGCAAATTCAAAGTATTTTAAGTATTTTTCTATCATGTCATCATTCTAAGTAGTGCGATACTGTCTATTGTAACAAGAAGCAAATAATTTGCAAGCATTCCTGAGCTTTTTCTTGTCCAGGCTGCCCAAGCAAAGATAGCGCATTGTGTGATGAACAGTGGATAGAGAATTAAGAAAGGTGGATTAGGTACAGTTAACATCATTGTAAAGCTACAACTGATGCTAAGAAACCATGCTAAGATTTCTAAGAAACAGCGAAGAGGATTAGATTTCCAATCCTCTTTAATCCATGTGAGTGTGTTATTTAAAAGTTCTGTCATTGGTTGCAAACTCGTTCGCGGTAAATTGTGCCGTCTTGAGATTGAATTTCTTTCCAAGGTCCGCATTGTTGATTTTGGTGCACTACTACTGGTGGTTGTTGTACGATAACAGGTGGGTGTTGCACAACTACAGGTCGGTTGTATATATCATACACTACTGCACCCAAGATTGCACCACCCACAACAGGACCCCATCCCCAACCATGGTGTCCATGACGATGACCGTGATGCCCATGATGATGCTGTGCGAATGCAGGTACCGTTGCGAATAACGCTAATACTAAAATAAGTTTTTTCATGTTAATCTCCTATATGTAATTAACGTTCGAGGTCATTATTACGATGACGTAAAATCATTTCTTCTAAAATGATTTCTACCATCTTATTTAGCGTAACATCATGCTCATGTGCCAGTTCCATGAGTTTGTACAACTCATCTTTGTCGAGTGTAAGTGGTACTTGAACACGAGTGTCAAAATCTTCACCTCGAATGATAGCTCCTGACTTTTCGAGCCAGTCTTCACTTGTTTCTAAGTCATACCATTTTACACCATCCCATGCCTCATTGGGGTCTAGGTTTCTTTCTTTGGCATCCGTGAGAAATTCTTCTTTGTAGATAGGGTTCAGCCAACGATAGGGCTTATGCTTATTTAGTTTGTCATTAACTTCGGCACTGTATACCTCTTGTGTCTCGGTGCTAAAAACAACTGAGGCATGTGCATAATCAGATTCATAATCTAGCCAACGTGCGTCGGGCCAGCATTGCCAGCCATATTCACTGCCACCTGTGATTTTATGGTCTAGTGCCTCATTTACTTTTCTTAGATGCATTCTTCTGCTCCAAATAGAACATTCCAACTTTTACCATTGCTTCTGCATGATCCTTGTCTTTGGGCAGTACAACACTATCACCTGAACACAAGTCATCATAATGTTTGAGCATTGGTGCGATATCGTTATTATATATCTGTTCCATTACTTTGTAAAGACTTTTGGCATCCGCTTCTGTCATGCCCGCTGTCCAGGGAGGATCAGACGGCAATTTACGCAGTCCGTAGTCATGTCGATATGTCATGCACATATCATAGATAATTTCTTCTTTTGATTTCATTTGGGTTTTCCTTTGTTGTAATCCCATCCTTTACCACCTAGCAGTTCCCAGTTTTCATACTTTTTCACTTCGTCTTTGCAACTTTGTGGTTGACCAATAGAACCAACTACAGCCATGCAATGTTCACACCGATAACTGATGCCGCTAGCTTCGTCAAAGTATGCTGTACCGCCACATGGCAAATACATTGGGTCGAATTTGACATGAATGTCGGTCATTTCATTATCAATTCTTTAAGTCGCTTGGCAGTGATAACTTCGTGAACACCCTTGACTTCTTTCACGACCATTTCAAGTTCAACCACTTCCCAATTTGCTACACGGTTGTTAGATGTACCACCTTTATTGCTATTCCATTCATCAACATTCATCACACCGGTCAAGAATGTGCGTAGTTGTCCTAGCGTCTGAAAGATGCGACCTGTCTTGTCGTAACTCTGATAATGCGGTGTACCCTTGATGTACTTTTCAGGATCGTCTTTGTATCTGATTTTGTAATATGTTGTCATTGCCACACCAATAAAAAATGTAAGTATTCTTTCTCGTCTTGGAAACAATACGTGTCTCCGTTGACGTACCACTTTGGTTCATAATAGCCGCCGTGATACAAGTTAGCTTTTAACCACTCAATTCTTTTTGCAAAATCTTCTATATCGCCACGATCAATAGTAACTTGATAGGGCCAGATATTTTTGTTCATAACTCTAGGCATGTCAAACCTTGAATGTGGCCCAGAAGGCTGTCTTTTCTAGGTCACTTTTGAATTCAGGATAGACTTCATCAAGTTCCCATTCTTCAATTCGGTCGTAGCCCTTGTTCCTTTTCTTACGGAACATTTCATCCATTTGCCAGGCACCGCCTTCAACAATTTTTGTTTGTAGCTTGGATCCTCTCCGGCCCCAGAAGGTAACATACTTGTGTGGTTGCAATTCAATCACACCCCACACCTTGTCGTGCTTATCCTCTTGACACCAACCAATGTGAACGTATTTCATACATGGAATCCTGCGTTACGCAATTCAGCAAGAGCCTCGTTACGCTTTTTAGGGTCAATATTGAGTTTGATAGTCTTACCACTGTCAAGCATATCACTGAGGTCTTTTGCTTCTTTCAAGCCGTGACCAGTGACTGCACGAATAGCTTTAATTCGCCACACCCGATCAGCACCTGCCTGAACACTAGAAATGGACACTACGCCATTATAGTCACCTGTGAGCATAGCAAAGAAAATCTGACCCTTAATATCCTTGTCAAGTGTGTCGGCGATTGCATCCCAAAGTTTCATGCCTTCGTCAGTGCCGTAGGCTTCTGTAAGGCTACGCATGAAGTTAATACCACTTTGGATAATGTCTTCTTTGTGTTCCGCGGGAATCATCACAGACCTTTCGGCTTTTGCGGCTTACGAATACCAAGAGTTTTACGCTCTGCGGCAGTCAACTTGTTGTAAGCCTCAAGTTTGATATTGTAGACACGAACCTTCTCTTGGTACTTAGCAAACTTATCTTGGACGCCGCCATAGATTTTGTTCCACCAGTTGGCAACCTCGTCATCACGCAACAGCAAGAATTCAGCACGGCCGGCCTTGACAAGTTCAATCATGACCTTGCGGGCAATCTTACCTTCTTTAGTGATATAGGCATCGTTGCTATCCAGACCCTTAGTGATAAAGTCAAGGATCTCTTGATTTTCTAAAACACTCATTTCTTACCTTTCTTATCAAGACCAAACGCCTTGATTTCCTCGGGAGTCAATTTAGCCAATGCTTCTTTACGCAGTTTTTCTTCCGCTTCAAGTTTGGCTTTAACTTTTTCTTCCTTAGCAATTCGTACGGCATCAGCCTTCTTGTGATCCGCCCACCACTTGCGAGATTCACGATCCTTGAAAGTTTTCAGTTCAGGATCAAGTTGCTCAAGGGTAGTGATCGCCTTACACGCAATGCGGGCCAAGCGGTCGCATTCCATTTTCAGTGCGGTAACCTCAACAGTTTTTCTACTAGCACGGCTAATATCGTTAACCCACTCAGTTTCATAACTAATACACGGCATTTTATTTCTCCTTACCAACGACTTGCGTTATCAATTTCATCTTGGGTGAACTGCCCGCCACTACGATCGGGGTTATCACGCCACGATTGTTCTACATCCTTTACGACACAAGATTCCACATCCTGCAGGATACGCTTGAGTTCGTCAATGTTGGTAGACAAGAATCCTGCCATTGCTCCGATAGTTACTCGGTCAGGAGTATCGTTGCGAACGGCAATCAAACTTGCCTTCTTGTATTCTTCCAGCAACTTTTCCTTGCCGGCGATTGTTTTACGCAAATTAGATGCTACGGTATGGATGTTCATGTGTTGCTTTCTCAATCAATACATGTATTATATGCCCAAACGGATTTATTGTCAACTTTTGTAAGTAGTACTAAAGTATTACATTTTAGAACGGGATATCATCATCCCATGAAGCAGGAAGTTCTACCTTTTTAGTCTTGGGTGCAACATAGTCGGGGTTGTGAAAGTTGTTAAACACTTCCTGATAGTCACCTCGCAACCTATCTGGATTGTCGGATAAGATTTCTGTTTTGTCAAGTTCAGACCACGGCTCATATGGGTGCCACACCGTAACATGTCCGTTATTGAAAGTGCCTTTCCATGCGCCGTTGACTACCCAGAATTCAAAATGAGTCGGTGAGTATTCCTGCTCGATATCAACCAGCAGGCTTGGGTTGTCTACAGTGCCTAACATCAGTCTCATTTATATTCTTCCTCAGCCATTAACAGAATGAGGTGGGCAAAGTTTTTACAGAACATGTTAAACCAAAGAGTATCCAACACATCCTCGGGAGCACCTGCCTCAATAGCAATTTGTCTCAATTCTTCGTTCATTCTTCAACTCCGAAATGTTCTTTAATCATTTTAGCCGCCGTTGATCTACCTGCCGCCATATATCCAGCAACATCGGCGGTGCTAATATATCCATCATCTTTGAATACAGCAACTTTCATACATTCCCGAACAATCAACTCGGCGAACTTTTTCATTTCTTCTTCACAGGTTTCATTATGGTATTCCAAATACCAGATATCTTTGTAATCTTCATAAAAAAATCCTGCTTGTATAGCAAGTTCTTTAATTCGTTCGTTCATTTTAGAATCCATCCTTGACAATGATTGCCAGGCCCATGATGATAACGGGCATGAGTACGATAACAAGATTAGTGATTGCGGTCATACTAATGTTCCTTCAATTTCTTTTTCAACAATCTTCCAAAGGTTCCAGCCTTTGATGCTGTCAATGTGTGCCTGAGCCTTTTCTTGTGTTAGAAACACCGAATCAATTTTATCGTTTCGTATAACAATAAAGACGGTCATACCAGTTCTCCGGTTTCGTCATTTACTTTACCAACATACACTGCCTTCATTGCGGTGTGGTTGTCGTTGAAATCCTCAATGAATTCCTGCGCTTCCCAATCATTGGTGAATTCTGTTTCACGCTTGACTTTGTGAGTTTGCAAAATACCGTCGTATACGGGATGGACTTGGACGATGTGAAAAAACTTAGGCATTTGCTTTCCTTGCGCGGATTTGTTGAGCCAGTGTCGGTGCTTCGTACTTGGTATCCCAGCCATATGACTTAGCATTGTCCTCGGGTTCTTTTGCGTACAGTTTGTAGGCTTTCTTAGCCATCGCCGAGGTCTTGAATTCAATCTGAGTCACAGAACCATCTTTGTATTCGATGAAGAAGAAACCACCTGACATATTTCGCTCCGTTGTTTGACTGTCTAAGCCTCTATTATATGCCCAAAACGATTTATTGTCAAATTTTAGAGTACTCAGGAACCACAGATTCACGTGCGGACAAGATAATATCACGGACACGTTCGCGGTCTACACTATCACCGCAAAATTCTTCGCCTTCAGGCAAGCGGCATTTATAAAGTTGGGTAGCGAGACTGATTTGGGTTGCGGTAAACCCATACTCAGGATAGATACCATTTGGACCATAAAATTCAAGCATGTATTGTGTGAAACTCATACGAACCCTTTCAACTGAATAAGACTCTATTATATGCCCAAACTGATTTATTGTCAACTTCCGGAGTCTTTGATGTAGTCAAACAAGTGCGCCTTATCGTAAGCATTTTTGACTACAGGGAGGTTGTTACGCCAAATTGCGAACTTTCGTATTACATTTTCTACCCCGTTCAATGACCAGTTACGGAAGGGTGGAATCAGTGCTAAGACGATAGCACATAGTAAGAAAAGTATTACAAACGGAACAACAGGAGCGGTAATACTCCAGAATACAATATTCAGTCTTGCGTTAGGGCTTAGTTTCATTACATGCCTTTCAGATAGCGCCAGCCAAGTCGCTCACCATGGTAGTAAAACAACTTGCCGTAATAATTTTGAAACTGGCCCATGTATTGATCCAGTCGGTCTTTGTCACTTATATACATTTTTTGCTTTCAGGTATACTTGTTGGAATTCTTCTACAGTAGCGAATACTTTGCCGCGCCACCATGCGCCTGCAGGGTTCATTACTTTGACTTGTTGATCCTCAGTAACTTCAACCCACAAGTCGCCGTTTTGTTTGGGAGCATTAGGAATGCACCATGCGCCAGTATCAACTTTCATTATTTCACTCCAAAAGTATTAAGAGCAGGTTGCAGGGTGTTAATCAGATTTGTTTCAACTTCGTGAGCAGCCTTTTTGCCACGCACGATTTGAACGGGACCATAGACAAAACGCTCGGCTCCACGAGTACGCAATGCACGTGACAAACCCCAATCTTTATTCTCAGTCAGGGCTCGTTGCATGTGCTTTTGCATACGACGGTTGAGGGTCTTGCGGACATTGCCTTTGAACTCCATAGCAGTCAGACCGATGTAATACTCAAGTGTTACAACATCTTGGATGTAGTAAATCACTTGGTTACGATCAGATCGGCGCTTGCGGGTGATTTTTGAGTTCATAAGTGTATTGTACACCCGAACCCATTTATTGTCAAGTTTTAGGAGCGAAATGTAAGTAAGTCTTTACTAACAATTCATGTTGTTTATTTGCAACATCCTTTTCCCAAGGAAGGTCATTATAATTTGTATAATCCAGTAGATTATAAAATCTATTATCCCACATAAACATACCATTACTAGCAGTAGATAATCTACCCATTTTAACTTGGTTTAAATGAATAAATTCGTGTATTAATACCGGTGGAATATCATTATATGTCAAATTACTATTAATAGTAATTCTATTTTTAAATCTAGGATTTATATGAGTAGAACCATAAACAGCTTCGTGTAAATCAGCAAATGCTATTTCAATTTTCTCAGGAAGGATAATATGATCTTTGATAAATTCAAAAATCTGTTCAGCTACTATTTCTCTTTCCTTATTATATTCGCCTGTTTGGTATATAAATCTGATATTAGACATTATTGTTCTTGTTTGATATCAGTATTTATCGAATATTCGTAGTTGGTTGTGTCTACATTTTCACGGAAAACGATTGCTCCGTTTTTCAAATGAAATCTTCTAGCTAAATTGGTTTTAGGGCTGAGGGTTACAAACCGTGTTACACTCGGATATTGTTCTTGTATCCCTTTAACCACCCTAAATAATAACTCCTGACCTTTACCTGCTTTATAACTCCATATTGTATAAAACACGGCAGTAGTGGGCACTTTAGTAGTATTCTTTAAATCATCTATATCAGCAGGAACAAAATCATGGAAACTCACACAAACCATTGCGTCAGGATCGTCTTCTTTTTCTGCTAATACTGCAACCATTCTGCCATCACTTACTCTAAAATCAGCAGGTATTTCTGGACGCACAGGATCGTCTTTAATAAAAGCCAATAGTTTATGAGTTAAATCGGTTATAAAGTGTAGCATGACAAAGCTATTTATCGTTGATGCAAAATATACGCATAAATAAAAACATGACTGAGTGGCGTACCGGATTAGACGGCTATAGAAAGAATAGCCTTTCTTTTAGTAAAAACATTATTGATTATGTTACTGAATTTACAGAACCGGATTTTGAGCCAGATAGAGATTTTGACAGCATATTCTATGACCATTTAAAGAACAGAGAATCAAAAACTGTTGAGTTATTATATAGCGGTGGAATGGATAGTCAATTTGTAATGGAGTCTTGTTTGCGAAACAAGATACCTATTGAGGCTATGACAATGGTCATAACTATTAATGGTGCAAAATTAAATGTTGTTGACTTATACTATTCGGAGAAGTTTTGTAGGGAAAATAACGTAAAACAAAACTTCTTTTACCTTGATGCTTTAGATTTTTATGAAAGTGGTAGATATTTAGAATACATTGAACCATATCATATTACAGAACCGCATGTTGCAAGTCATTTTTGGTTAATGGAACAATGTCAATCATATCCAGTAATAGGCGGAGATTGGCCTTGGGTGCAAACACATAATGAAAATAAAATACTAAGTCCATATAAATTATCTTTCAGTAGTTACGAACGATTTTTAAAAGACAAGGGCATGTACGGTATAGGTGATTTTATTAGTCATAGTTTTGAATCAGTATACAAATTAATAGGGCTTCATATTAATCATAAAGAAAGTAGTGACGGTAGATTTCATCATACTCCTTTTATAAAACAAAAGGTATATGGTACAATGGAGCCTAGAATAAAAAGTTATGGATGGGAGGATTGTCCTCCCACATTGTTTAATATAAGAAAATATTATCCTAAATCATTATTACCATATATGTTTAGGTGTAATATTGTGTGGGGTGATAAACTCAAAACATTAATGAATAGTACAGTAAACAGTAACAATAAATTTTAATATGGATGAATATTTAGATTCGTTTTCACATGGTCCTGTCATTAGCAAACTGTGGCTATGTGAAGAATTAGAAAACATTTTAGATTCACTGGAATATAAAAGTCCTATGGTTAATATATTAGGTGGTTGGGTAAATGTATTGGGGTTTATGATGCAGGTCAGAAGACCTAGATATTACCGAGAAATAAATTCATATGATTCTGATCCAGAATCCGCTAGATTATCTGATAGAATATGTGACGCTTGGAGAATAGAACAACCGCATATTAATAACAAAACAGGAGATGTTAGGCATTTGCGCTTTAACGTTAATTCACCCGAGTCTGTCTTTATAAATTGTAGCGTGGATCAATTTATAGGCACAAAATGGTATGATAATATACCTGACAAATCTATTGTATGTTTACAGTCTACTACCTTTTCGATTAATGATTGTCCATGGAAAATAACTCAAGAGACAAAAAACATAAATGAATTATTAGGCAAATATAAACTCAGTAAAGTATTATTTGCAGGAGAAAAGAATATAAAATTTAATGGATCTCATTATACTAGATTAATGAGCATAGGCATCAAATAAAAATAGGCTCCGAAGAGCCTATTTTAACCGGGTCCATATACCTCTTCACGACTTTTCATTCCTACTTCGCCGCCTTCTGCAACGATTCTCTTAAACACATCCTCAAGAAGGATAGGTCTAAAATCAGTTTGTTCAACGCAAACACAATGATAGCGAGGATCGATTTCTTCTCCACGATAACCATTGTCTCGCATTACGCGGTGAGCATGAAGATGCCCGTGAATGTTAGTGCCGAATCGACCAAGGTTGCTAACGTGCATAGGGATGTGACTGAGGATACAACCATTCATCACATGATACGCACGGATATCTCTAAAGTGCTCAGTGTATTCCTCAAGCCTAAAGATATCGTGGTTGCCCTTGATAAGTACCTTGTCGCCGTTAAGCCTATGAAGGGTCTTAAGGGCTTTACGATTGATAACTACATCACCGAGGTGATAGACCTTGTCGTTCGGACGAACCGTTTCGTTCCAACGCCTAACCATCTCCTCATCCATCTCGTCTGCGTTATCCCACGGACGGAGTTTTGTCACACCATCAGGTCCCGTGAACCTGCAAACACCCGTGTGACCAAAGTGTGTATCACTTGTAAGAAAAACTGCGGGCATGTTATGCTCCTCTCATATCTAATTTTTTATTCAGATATTCAACAAAGTTAGTATAGAATTGAGTTCCGAACTCGGGGTTTCGTTTCAGGTCTGCTACTGTCTTGTCACGCAATACCACCATTTCATCAGTTGGCATGTCGTTGTAATATCTTTCATTGTCGAAAGTCGGATGACCTTCGGGGGTTGTTGTTCTGTATTTTAACAGAAAGGCTTTTCGTTCTGGAGTCATTTTCTTTTTCCAATCTTGTTTACTACATCAGCCTTGCTTTGTAGCAATTGAGCACGGAATCTACGATAGACACGCAATGCGGCAATGCTCATTGGGTCATCTTTGCCTTCTAATTCTGCAATCCGTGCATCCAGTTCGGCCTCTTTAGCACGATGACGTTCAACATCGGCTTTGAGACCTTTGGCATCTTGCCAGAAGAATCTAAACATATCGTGCTCCTTTCTGTGTAAAACACTATTATAAACCCAAAACCATTATTTGTCAAATGAGTACTTTTATACTCGTTCCTTCTTTACTCGACCGATTCGGCTAGCCTTGTTCCAGTCGTATGCAACACCGTCAGGTGTCTTGCCATCCTTCACACTGTCAACACCGAACATGCCGCAGATTTCAAAGGCTTCGCCCTTGATAACTACAAATCGGTTCACTGACTTAGCATAGTCCATTGCGGACGCTAAATCTAAAAATTCTAAATCTTCAATTTTAAACATCTTTTCATTCCATATTTCTTTTCTAACTCAACATGCCCAGCTATTGCTTCCTCTTGAGTAGAATAGCGGGCGATAACATCACTATCGCCATTGGCGAGAAACAAGCATGATTCGTAAGGTGCATCTTTGTACAAATAATCATCCTCACCTAACTCAATTGTCGGCAATTCAACTGTACTCAATTGAGTATCAGGTGGAAACATCCACACTGCATCATTGCTTACAATCTGCCAACGCTTGCGATTAATCATAATTGTCCTCTTTTTCTGGGGGAACCCAAATCTTTTTGTTCCCTAGTTCATCATATTCGAACGCCACACCATTGATAGTGTGGGGTTCGTTTTCATCATAAGTCCAGCCCAAGACTTTCATCATCTTGTGCTTGACTAACAAGTTAGGGCTACGATAAGCCTCTGTATCCAAAAAGCCCATCATTACACCAACTTCGCAGACTGCACCACTACGACATACACCAGCAACACAATGCACGATAACATCCATACGATTGTCTAATGCATGTTGCAAAAGTTTGACCAATTGCTCGGCTTGTTCGTCAGTGATTTTGAATTCTTCGCCCCACTTGTCATCACGCTCTAAGTCCAAGAATTCAAACTGGTGAACCTCTTTGAACTTGTGCAACGGTGTAGGAAAAGTCATGCATGGATCCACAATCTGAATCAGCATACTATTTTCACCAACACGGACATGATGCCCTTTAGGAATGTCTGCTAGTGCTACGTTTTGAATCCACATAATTAATCTCCAATATCTTATTATACTATATTTGGGAATATTTGTCAACCGTTAAATACATCATGTTACCAGTAAGAATGAAACCGGAAGCTAGCTACGTTTTTTCAAAATACGTTAAAGAGTTTCAAAATGTATTATCTGATGAACAGGTCGCTAGAATACGTAATTACACGTTGAATGAAAATTCAGGATTACATAGGCGCGGGAGTAAAAGTCCCGGTGTACATGCTAGCTTTTACACCTGCTTGATGATAGATTCATCCGATCAATTATACGCTGACTTAAATTATCTTTGGGAACCATATAAAGATTTAACTTTCATAGAACCATATGAAATTAAGTTGTACGTAGAAGGTGATGTATTCGGAGAACACAGAGACGGATACGTTAATCTAACTGAGGGGGTCAGTAGAAGAATGAACATCATAATTCAATTATCAGACACTGATGAATATGAAGGTGGGGACTTACTCGTCGGTGATTATGTTTGTACTCGCAACAAGGGTTCTGCTATAATGTTTCCGGCATTGCTACCACATCAAGTGACCGAAATCACTAAAGGTCAACGATACAGTTTGATTGGACACGGCTGGGGCCCGATCAATAAATAGGTTGTCCGGTCAACTCTCACCACAAGAGTCACCGGACAGGACATACCTATGTCGTTTACGTATTTTATTTGTATGGAAGTTGTTAGCGTTCAACTCCTACGATTGTTTCCGTACCCTTAAATGGGGTCGTGCGGCCAAATCCGTATGTGCCAGGCAGTTTCTATGGTGATTGCCACACCCACTTCTTTAACGGAGAAGTGTAGCCGGGTTGTAATTAAGCCAAGTCGTAACGTGACTTCATAACGGTCTTCAACATGATAGCTTCTGGGGTGAAGTCTTCCAAGTCGTTAGCCATTACGCTAGTTGCCAATGCAGGGCTGAAGCCAGAGACGAGAGCGGTACCACTCTTGTCGAACTTGACGGGGGTGTTGCCATAGGCAGCGTTCAAGTTCCAGAACACAATACGAGGTAGTGTGTAGCCGGCTTCGCTGTACTTACGAGTCATCATCTTGATGGCAGATTCATCCTTACCGTCAACAGCTCCGTCGAACTGCATGTCGGAGAAGATTACAAGAGTACCAGGCATTTCTGCTTGAGGAACCTTGTTCTGCACCGCAGTCTTAAGGATCAAATCAAACGCCGCGTTCAAGTTGGTGTTAGCAACTTCGCCAGTGTTCATCTGGTCAATCTTTTGATTGATGTTACCCTTAAGGTTAACCAACTTAGGAGTACGGCTGAATGTCAAGAAACAGTCACCGAACTTACCCTTGTTCTTGTCAGCAAAGTACAAGCCAAGAGATAGCGCAACATCCAAGCAGGACATGCCTGACTTAGAGTTATAGCCACCTGCAGAGCAAGACATAGAGCCACTAGAGTCTACCATAGGTAGAACATCTGCGTCTCCGATGTAGTTAGGCAATGCATCCCATTGGGCTTGCAATGCGTCAAGTTCTGTCTTAGACATAGATTGACGGCTGTATCGGTTGATAGCGCCCTTCAACACATCGTAAGGGTATACTGCACCTGCATTAATCTTAACGCCGGCTTCACCCTTCACCAACTTAGTTACATATTCAGCATAGGTTGTACCATGACGACCGAATGCCTTCTTGTAACGTGCATGTGCCACTGAAGGAACATGGTTGTAGTTGATGTTGTCCCAGTCACCGGAACACATTTGTGTTTCAACAACATTAGTAAGGGCAACAAGGCTCTTACGATATTGCTTAGGTGTCATGCCGAAGAATTCACGAATTTCACGTGCCACTTCGCCCTTACGGGGAGTCCACTTTGCTGCCAAGCCGTTACGAGCACGGAGTGCATCGCCAAGCATGGTGTATGCTTGTGCCTTGAGAGGCTGGGTCTTAAACACAAGTAGATCGTCATAACGACCCAATTCAGGGACCTTTGCCATTAGACGCATAGCATCTTCTGGGTTAGTCTTTTCCAAGTGGACAAGAATGTCACGGAAAATTTGTCGTTCACCGCTACCGCCACGGGCATCACGTGCCCATTGAACGATACGGAGAGCCAGATCGGAGTTCTCTACGTAAGCCGCGGTGAAAGCAGGAATTACATTCTTGCCTCGGCTTGCACCGATATTGTAAAACAAGTCAACACATGCGTTAGCACTTGACTTGCGGGCTTTCATACCGTTAGTGGTACGAGTTTTTTGGTTCTTGATTGCTTCTGCGAATTGCATAGTTTCTCCTTTCTATGTGATTTATGCAACAGGATGCGCTTTTTTACTATTATGAAAAGTATTAAAGATTGCTGAATGCATCCTAAAAATATAACAGGTTAGTTTTTTGCCAGTTGTTTTATATGTACTAGCACCATATGGCGATAGACTGTGAAGTTATCTCTGTCCATCAGTTTGATGCGATTATTAGTCGCTAAAGTTTGCTGAACCTAACCTACAAATTCTAAACGGGATGTTTGAACGCGGTTTATTTTATTGTCTGGTTGAGTCTAACTCACCTTTGCAGGACTTACGTTCCTCAACCATATCAACAATTCATGTTGCCTATCTAGTAATTGTGTCTGCTACTAGCAACATACTTGTCTTTCCAAGGTCAGCTATTCCTTCATCGCTTAGTTTCCTAAGAGTATTTCTACTGCCTCGCGGCCGATTTCTATAGATATTAGTTCGATTTTTTAAAATGCTGAAATCATCCCTGTAATTCATTCAATACGAGTATTGTATCTTAATTGACGATTGCCGTCAACATGTTTTGGGTATTAGCGTTGTATACGCTTTAAATAATCTCTGCCGACTAATCCGGCTTCGATTTCTTGTAAGGCAGTAACAGTTGGTCCTGCCTTAGTAGTTAATTTTGGTCTGTGACCTTTGTGTAGTTCTCTTACACGTTGTGCCGCAATCAAAACTAAATCAAAACGATTACCGACTTGATTAACGGCTTCTTCACTTGTATAACGCACTCTGCTCTCAGACATAAATTTTCACCAATAATAAATGTGTGGTTTGCGACCTACTCCGGGATAGTCAACGTCAATAACATCACTGATAGGACACTTGACGATTTTCTTTTCCCATTGTTTGCCACGGGCTCGTTGAGGCTGATTCATAAATTCACGAATGAACCAACTGGGTTCAGTCATCCAATGATTCTCAGTATCAACACGTTTCTTTTTCTTTGTCAGTACTCCGCGATATTCGAGGAAGCAAAAGCTATAAGGCCATGCGCCACAGCGGTAGTACTTGTAATCCCATTGTTCTTCAGGAAATCTGAGTTTACTGGGACGGTCTTTATACGTTCTAGACATAAGTTTCTCCTTATCTAAAATCGCATATCAACCTCTCTTTCTTTAAAATTTTGGAGCGGGTACCGAGAATCGAACTCGGAAATAATCCTTGGCAAGGATTCAGGTTACCTTTACATCATACCCGCGTTATCGTGTAAACTTGCGTATCAACATGATATAGTAATATTTAATACCTCGCCATGTTGGATACAAATTAAACTCAATTACAGGGGTAACTTCCTTTGAAATGTGCCCGTAAGCACGATTTAAAACATCTTCGCTCTTACTCATAGTTACCCCTTGTTGTTTGGTACCTGGACACGGTTTCGAACCGCGGACCCTCTCCGTGTAAAGGAGACGCTCTACCCCTGAGCTATCCAGGCATTGTACTTCTATTTATCCGTCTTGCTCACTGTCCTTAACTTCTGATTCACGGACAATACGTGCAAATTCATCATCCTCATGTTGTTGTTCTTCTTCCAGACGTTTGTTTTTGCGGAAGATGTTGTCAAAGTTCTCGGCGAACTTATCTTGACTTACGCTAAACGGTCTTGGACTAGAACCCTTACTCATTTTGCAGAGTCCTTTGTTCTACCGAAACCTCGGGATTCTGTTTGTGCAATTACAACAAAGCTACGAATAAAAGCTCCGCGCTTATGTGCATCAGCAATAGTTGAAGCTCTACGCTTAACTGATTTCGAAATCTTCACTGCCTTTGGGCTATATCCTCTACAAGTCATTTATTTTCCTTAAGTTAAATGGTCGGGGTGGTGGGATTCGAACTCACGACCCTCTGCTCCCAAAGCAGATGCGCTAACCAGGCTGCGCTACACCCCGAATAATTCAATTATATATCAGTTTTGCAACTTCGTCAAATGTTTTTGGTTGCATATGAGATAAAGTTCTCAAACTAATACAATATCTATCTTTATCACTTGTTACTATTCTATGCGGAACATTGATTCTGACCAAAGCCATATCACCATCCCATGTGTCAACTATGTTGCATGAATTTACATCATTGAATGCAACATACTTAGAATAGCCCAAGTCAAAAACTTGTTCTTGGCCTACTATATTATCTATCCATTGCATTTCGCCATAACCACTTACAACAAAATTGAATGCGTAATCTAAACTATCAACATCATATCCATCGATATGAATTGCACCTTGACTGTGTTTAGGCAATCTAAACAAATGTACATCTCCTCGCAAAAATATTTTTCTGCTTAGAAACCAACGTATACCTTCTACTGTTAATACATCATGTATTGATATGTAATTCCATTTGTGACCTGACTCTTTCGGTCCTAAACTTTCGTAATCAATCTGTTTGATGTAAGATTTTAGTTCTTCGGGCAACTGCACATGATTAATCATAGCTTTTCCCAAAGATGTACAATTTCCTTAGGCATCACAAACTCAGTCTTGTATTGCATTATAGTGATATCATCATAGGAATGTTTGCCATTCCAAGGTGATCCTAATGCAAGAACAACTTTGTGTTGTTGCGAATCATTCTTAACTCCGTGAGGCCAAGCTCCGTCAATAATGAATGGCTTGTCTGTAACAGGAGCATTTACGGTTCCATTTTCAGTTAACCAATATAGTGAATCTGATTGCCCTTGCAATACAACTCTTAGTTTATGTTGCCTAGTGTTTAACTCTGTTCGGTCGCAATCAAAGTGTTCATTGTTATGAGATTCGGGAGGAGTGACAAAAGCTACAACTCTAGTTTTTGAGCCTATCCAAGGAAACACGTGATTTTCACACCATTCAACAATAACAGATGGTGCAAAACTTGTCCATTGAAAACTACCAGTTTGATAATTAGTTGAGCCCTCTATACCGATAGAGGCGTTTTTAGTCATCAAAGGATATATTCTGACATTTCGATAGTAATCCCAAAAAGACTTTGCTGGATCTATCTTTAATATTTCTTGCGCGGCAATCTCTTTGTTGATTGGTGGTAAAGAATCTACACTTGCAAACAATAATTCATTCGACATAGCGTATTTAATTTATTTGTAACAGGTTCTCTTTTTTCGTGCTACCATTACACCACAGTGAAGACCAACTCACTGCTGGGATTCGAACCCAGTCCCTCTTTTTCGTAGAAAGATTATTAAGATTGCTGAAAAGAACCTAATGGTCAAACTTGGTTGCGAACGGGTGGAATCGAACCACCTACCTCCAGCTTATGAGACTGGTGAGATGCCAATTCTCTACGCCGCAATAATTTTATTTTCGACTAGATAATCAATCACAGCTTGTACATTGATTATTTTTTCTGCATCATTGTCTGGAATCTCAATGTTGAAATGTTCTTCTAAGACCATGACTAATTCCATTGCATCTAGGGAATCTGCACCTAAATCTTTTACAAAAGTTTTATCAAGTGCAATATCTTCTATAGCAATATTTAAATGCTCAGAAACAATTTTTTTAATTTTTGTTTCGGCTTCTACTTTGTTGAGCATATTTTTCCTTGTTGTTTGGTGGAGGTGACAGGACTCGAACCCGCTACCTTCTGAATGCAAATCAGACGCTCTCCCAGGTGAGCTACACCCCCAATTGAATTCGTTTACATACTACTTATCTCATTGTACTCCGTATGTAAGGGAGAGTCTTTGGTGCCCCAGGGGAGACTCGAACTCCCACACCTTTCGGCGCTGGAACCTAAATCCAGTGCGTCTACCAATTCCGCCACCAGGGCATAAACTTATTTAGTCTATACTGAAACACACTACTCATTTCCTTAGACCGCTCGGTAATGTGTTTTAGTATAGTGGAGCACTGAGAATACATGCTTACCGAGTAACACCTCAGACATTATTACAATCCTTGCGAGACTGCTTTCTTCTGATTTCCACTGAGCCTTGTTG
>JACCDX011293312.1_pt1 | contig 47018 bp, 46 predicted proteins | sample 7449681 | NCBI WGS metagenome assembly JACCDX01 (sample SAMN15323450, study PRJNA562643) | freshwater metagenome | isolation source: river surface water | place: USA:Blue River Watershed | collected 2017-08-18
AACATACCAAGAAGGGTCCATGCTTGGTCTATCATATCTTTAACGATATTCTTTATTATTCTTACCATCTTCTTCTTCCTCCTTGACCTGGTGAGTTGCTTCCTGAGCCCCCTCCAGAACTTCCTCCGCCACCTGAGCCGCCACCAGTTGATCCTCCTGTTGCGGCACCAACTGCATTAATAGCTGCTCCTGCTGCCACTACTGTAGCAACAACCATATCTGTTGCCTCTTCTCTTTCTTCTTCAGTCATATCTGCGCCAATGCTACCAAGAGCTGCTATTGCGGCTCCTGGATTAGTAAATAGCTCTTGAGCTAGAGCTGCTGGATCTTGCACAAGCTCAACCTGTGCAGCAACTGCTGCAGTAATTACAAGAGCATTTCCATTTTCATCTGTTCTAACTTCTACAGGTGTGGATGCTGGAAGGTCTGAATATGAAACTCCTGCTGCTTTAATTTCTGCTGCTGAAACAGATTGTCCTGGTGCAAGATTTTCTATTAACTTTTCTACAACGACTTCTTTTTGTGCTTCAGTTAGCTTTCCTTCTTCTGCTGCTTTTTTCAATTTTGCTTCTTCTGCTTTAGCTTTTTCCACTTCTGCTGCTTTAGCTTCAGCTTCTGCTTTTGCATTAGCCTCTTCTTGTGCCTTTGCTTCAGCTTCTGCCTTTGCGTTTGCTTCTTCTTGAGCCTTAGCTTCTGCTTCCGCTCTTGCTTCCGCTTCTTCCTGCGCTGCTGCCTCTGCTTCTGCTGCTAATCTATCTGCTTCTGCTTTTGCATCCGCTTCTGCTTTTTCTTTTGCTTCTGCTTCAGCTTTAGCTGCTGCTTCTTCTGCTGCTACACGATCAGCCTCTGCTTTAGCAGCGGCTTCTTCTGCGGCTATACGGTCAGCTTCTGCTTTTGCTGCAGCTTCCGCTGCTGCTTTGGCTTCTGCTTCTGCTTTTGCTGCAGCTTCCGCTGCTGCTTTGGCTTCTGCTTCTGCTTTAACTCTTGCAGCTTCTGCGGCTGCTGCTTGTGCAGCGGCTCTTTGTGCAGCAGCTTCCGCTGCTGCTGCTTCTTGTGCTGCTTGGGCTGCTGCAGCCTCTGCTGCGGCATTTGCGGCGGCTTGTGCTGCTGCTTGTTGCTCTGCATAATAATTAACTGTAACCTGTGCTGCATTTGTCATTGCAGTTACTGCTTCATTTACTTTTGTAGTAGCCGTGTTTGCAAGAGAATCTGCTGCTTGAAGTGTTGCAGTAGCAGTTTCTGTGAGTTGATTTAATGTTGCAACCTCCTCTGCTTTTACCTCTGTCTTATCAGCAACTACCTCCTCTGCTGCAGTTTTTTGCGTAGTAAGAGTATTAAGCACTGCGGTATCATTATTAAGAGTTGTCTGTGCAGTAGCAACTGCTGCAACTAATACTGGGTCTTTTGTTATAACTGTAGTTGCAAATGCTGTTTGATTTGGAGTAGTAAAATATCCACTACCATCTTGTCTCATTATAAGCCAGCCAAGTACAACTGCTGATCCACCACCATTTTCATAGTACCATATGGTAAAGTCTTGTTGCTTGTCTACAGTTGTATTATAAGTTGGAGAATACTGGCTCCACCCTCCGCCTTTATCAATCCACTCGTTAATTGCAAGCTGCCCATCAACATACATCTTTGCACCATCATCTGAATGAATTGCATACTTTACCGTTACTGCTTCTTCTGGAACAGTGATAGTTCCTTCAAATTTCACAATAACATTGTCTGCCCTGCCAGAGTTGAATACCTCTCCGCTTCCAAACTGGTGAGCTATATAGCCAACAGTTGTTGTTGAGAGGGGCGTTGCATTCTCTGCTGGTAGTGGTGGCTGCTGTCCACCAGGCGATGCGTATGTTGTTACCTGAATTCCATTAGTTGTTGTTTCTACAGCTGAAGCATCGGCAGCAGTTTGTGCTGCAGTAAGGTTTGTGGTGTCTGTAGCAACTACAGCAGTCTGAGATTCCACTTGTTGGGTTACTGTATTTAAATTTGTTTGAGCATTGTTAAGATTTGTTGTCGCTGTAGCTACTACTGCTGTTTGAGAATCAACTGCAGCCTGCGCTGTTGTTGCAACAGCTACTGCTGTCTCTGCTGACTGAATTGCATTATTAGCCTCTTGAACTTTAACTGTTGCTTCAGCAACAGCTGTGGATATTGGCTCTTGTGTTGTAGCAATTGTTGTGGCAGTTTGAGTATCTGTATTTGGGACATTAGCCTGTATTGTTGCTACTATTGTTGACGCTTGAGTTTCTGCTGCCTGAGATAGTGTTGTCTGAGCCGCTTCTACTTTATCTGCAACTATCTCAACTGTAATATGAGTGGTTGCTGTGGCTGTATCTGAAACTGAACTTGGATCTGCGGGAGTTACTTGAACTGTAACTTCATCTGCATTTGCAATGCTTGGCCCAAAAAGGAAAAGCCAGCCCATTATAAAAAGACTGGTTAAAGAATACTGTAACTTTCTAGTCAACTAGGTATCTCCTAAGTAATGCAATATTTTTGCTTACTTAGTAATTATACCAGAATGTTAATTTAAACTACTTAGGATTATCTGTCTTGTAAAAGCCATTGCCCTTAAACTGAATTCCTGTTGGTGTGTAATGTCTTTGCATTTCTTTGCCACAATCAGAACATGTTTGATTAGGATGGTAATCTTTAATTGACATGTTAAATGGAACAACCTTGTCATTACATTCACACTTATATTCATAAACTGGCATTACTTACCGCTTTTCTTTCTTGCTTTTGCTAAGGCTTCAAAATCTTTAACCTTAGTTTCCCCCATATAACCCCATGCATGACCATCTGCAATCATCTTTTCATTCAACGATACATCTGCACCATCTAGGTAAACCCAACCTAAAATTCTTCCATACTTTTCAGAGCTATCCATCTTTTCAGTTTTTATTACAACAGATTTAGCCGCTTCAATCTCATGCTTCAAATATGCTTTTGCTTCAAGCCCTAAAGCTTTTTCCATCTTATCAGTTGTTCTTGATTCTGGGGTGTCTATTCCAGCTAAACGAACTCTAGAGCTAAATGAGATATCAAATCCAAGATCAATGTCTACATCGATTGTATCTCCGTCCACAACCTTTGTAACCTTTTTAACATAATACTCAAACATGATTCTCCTTTAAATTAATGAGCAGTTTCTAGACTTGCTCAGGTCTGCATATCCACATTTACATAAGTGGGAGCGTCCGACATTATTATGCTTTCGTCTAGGTCAAAACCTAAAGCCACTAGTGCTTGGAGTGGTTCTATTTAATTTTAATTGTTTTTGGCTTCTTTTCTTCTGGAACAATGCGGTCTACATTGATATGCAGCATTCCATCTTTAATTTCAGCACTAGCAACCTCCATATATTCTCCAAGAGCAAATGTCCTTGTGAATTTACGTGATGCAATACCTTTGTGTAGGTACTCTCCATCAGTTACTTCTGTTATTTCACCCTTTACAATAAGAGTGTTGTCTTCTACAGATATGCCGATATCATTTTTTGTGAAACCAGCTACTGCAATTGATATTTGATATGTGTCTTCATCTAGCTTTAATACATCATATGGTGGATAAGTTTGTCTTGTTGCTGCTTGATGAACGTTTGACAACCTATCTAACTCTTTATTAAAACCGATAAAAAATGGATCCTTAAATAGATCCAGTGCAAATTGTGTTACCATTTTATTTCTCCTTTTTAAGCAAATAAATTAATATACGGGCCCCGTTAGGCGACCCGTATATTATTATAGCAAATGTTTTTTACTTTGTCTTTGGCTTATCTGTTTTTGCTGGGGCTGCTTTTTTAACCGCTGGCTTGTCTGCTTTAGGCTTTACTGCTAGTCCAAATGATGGTCGTCCAAATCCTACAACTGAAACAACCTGCGACTTACGAAGCTTTGATCCATTCTTCTTTTTATATGCACGGACCTTTAAGCATGCCTCTCCGCCATTTCTCTGATCTCCCTTTTTATCTGGGCTGGTGTTTCCTTCTACACATGTGACTGTTCCGTCTCCATTGTCTTTAACAACTATACCTACATGTGAAATTCTATCGACGCCATCTCCTGGGAAATCAAAATACAGGATATCTCCTGGTTGAGGGGTTGCCTCTTCTGCTTTCTGCCATGTTCCAGCTTTAATAAAAGCCTGTGCTCCTGCAGGTGTATAAACTGTATTAGGTACCTTTACGCCAGCCTCATTAGCGCACCACATTACGAATGAACCGCACCATGGCTGAAAGTTAGACTTTGTAAACTTTCCATATTTTGTTTCATTATCTTTTGGACCTTCAATATATCCAACTTCTGCAAGAGCTACCTCTACTAGTCTTGCTGCTGATCCTTGTACTGCTGTCATTTATTTCTCCTATCTATCATTAAATTAAAACCGAATCCTAGTATACCATAATTATAATATGAAATTAACTAGATGGTTTGTGTCCTATAAAGTATTCTTTTGGAGAGAAGCCTGAGCTTATTGTATACCTTGGCTTGCCCTCTAACATTGTCACATGATGCTCATACTTGCTATAAAAAATTATAAGTTTTCCAGGAGAAGGATTGAACTCTACTCCCAAGTCATCAAAAACAAGTGCTCCTCCTTTAAATCCATCATTTAAATAAAGCAAATAAATTACGCCTTCTTCTGGATCAAAGTGGGATCCCATATCTGTTCCTGGAATCATTTTGGATGACAGTATATTTGGGAAATGTTGGTAGGAGTTTTTGTCTATTCCTATCTTATCCATAAAATCAAATACAAGTGGATGAACCTTAGACTTAACTATATTCTTTAGGTATGATTGCTCTTCTGACAACAAATCTTCTGAGTGATAGTCTATCTTCATGGTTAACTGTGTTCTATGACTTACTGATAAGAAATTATCATTTAGGGAATCAAAGCAATCAAAAATTTTATCAATATCTAAATCTAGATCGCAGATAGCAATATGCTCGTGTATAAATTCCATATATATCAGTATACCATTTTCATTATTCTTTACTGTGCCTCCAGATGGGCTCGAACCATCGACCCGCAGATTAAAAGTCTGCTGCTCTACCAACTGAGCTATAGAAGCGCTGGTACCCCTGGCTGGAATCGAACCAGCGACCAACAGATTAGAAGTCTGTTGCTCTTCCGCTGAGCTACAGAGGTGTGCGGCAGGTAGGACTCGAACCTACGATTACCGAATTATGAGTTCGGGGCTTTAACCAACTAAGCTACTGCCGCTTATTGGTTAAGTATATATTTATTATGCCTGCTTGTCAATAGAATTTTCAACTAATTGCTGTACATATTCGGAAAAATGTTTTCTAATTGAGCCCATCGGTCTAGATCCATAAGATTCCCATATTCTCTTGTATTCAATAATATTTGAAAATGTTGTAGGGCATACGACTGTTCCATTATACTCACGAAGCACTGTTGGGAGAGGTACGTGTTTGCTACAACACTTGCACTCTTTTGCTCTATCTTGGTATTCACTCATATTATTTGCATCCTATCCATCGCTTCTCTTAAATGTTCTGGCATTCTTGGTGCCCTGATCATATTATATCTAGATGTTTCTCCATCTGGGTCTGTCTTAAAGTCATCGTCGTAACTCATAGACTCATATGTATGAACGCTTATTTCATTATTCACATCTGGTCTGGTACGACTTATTGAGTTAAATATAGATCCGCAAACAGCATCAGCTAAGTCTTTAGATCCTTTTCTGGGGTGGTCAACCTTATCACGCATAATTTTTAGCTGCAGCAGTTCGTCAATTAACAAAGGTATATGCGGACCATTAAGTCTTTCTTCTAATACTACCATTGCCATATCATCATAATGTTTTTTTGCTACAGACAAAATTTCAGTGTTGATTCCATATTGCTTTAACTGCTGCATCATATCATGTGAGTTCCATCTGTCAAATGTACATACACCTATATCAAATCCACGAGTTTTTAAAGAAAGTATGTAGTCCTTTACTTCAGTAAAATCAACTGATTTATCTGGGGTCGGTGTCCAGTATCTAACAGCATCAACAACAACTATTGGCGCAGGCTGTGAGTATTCATTTGTAACCTTTATATTTACCCATCTATCAACATGGGCTAACGCAACAGCACAGTGGTCATGCTTTTGCGCCAAGTCTACATGTATAAAGTATTTTTTATCTGGCTCTGGCCTAAACCATTCTTCTAATCTTCCAAACTTATCTACACCAAGATGTGCAACGCTAAATGCCTTCTCAACCTTTTCTCTTGATTTAAAGAATGCATCTACCATCTCTGGTGGCATGCAGGCAAATCTTCCTAGTGCATCAAGCATATCTTTATAAAACTCTACCCGAAAGTCTTCAATCTTTTTAGTTGGATTTACTTCCCAAGTTGGACGCTTTAAAGCATATGTCTTAGGATAGAGATAAGACTTTATATGATCTTCTTCCCACTCTACAGTTATCTCATTACCCTCAATTCCGTCTGGGAGGTCCTCGTCCATCTTTAACAGCTTTGATCTAAGGATAGTTTCTTTTTCTCCAATTACTGATTCATAAAACTTTTGAATTGGATCGTTTTTAAATCTAGGAAATGATAGCAATATAACTTTGCCAAAGTCTGGGAAACGTGACATTACGGATGCACGATACATGTCATATATAGCATCAGCTGTTTTAGCCTGATCGTGGCCAGTGGTATTCTCTTGTGCAAAGCCAGATATCTCATCAAGGATTACCGCTATTACGTTATATCCCTCCCATGCTTCTCTTTGAGAGTGTCCTGAGTGTACTGTTATTGCTTTATCAAATTTCATCTCTGAAGCCTTCGCTTCATATTTACCTATAAACCAAGGAGACCTATCAATTCTTGTTTTAAATCCCTTAAAGAAAACATTGCTTGCCTGCTGTGCGTTGATAGCAATATTAAGGATATCTATAGAGTCTCCTGGTGGCTTGCCATAGTATGTTGCTGGATCTTTCAGGCATAGAAGAAGATAAACCATATAGGCAACAGATATTGTTGATGAGTAGTCTTTTCCAGATCCTTTTCCAAGCTGAGCTATAACTTCATTACATGTCTGCTTAAACCTACGGACACCTTCGTCTTCTCCATATAACTTAATAAGAGTAGACTCTTTATATACCTGTGAAGATTTTTCAATTAACTCATACTGATATTCTGATAGCGGTGGAAGCCCAAGATAGTCTGGGCTAGTAACAAAGGTTCTTAGATCTACTGGCTTCTCATCGAACTCTTCGCCATCTAATATATCAATTAAATCTGAAAAATCAAACGACATCGGCGTCCTGTATTACTATAGCCTCTACAACCCCAGTAATTTGTGATAATCTTTTTGCAACATCTATTTTACATTTTGGACAAGATGAAGTGACCTCTTTTAATATACCGACAAGGACTTCTTGTTTTCTTTCAGTCTCTGCAATCTGGGATGCTATCTGCGTGTTTTCAAGAACTCCTACTGACTGAAGCATGGCAATTCTTTTAGTCTCTATGTCTGCGATTAGCTTCAATGCGCCAGCCTTAACATTCAACTGGCCTTGTGTATCTGCGTCCTCTACAGTCTTCCATGCTTCTTTGATAAGCATGGCATAGTGTTGATCTGCTCCAGAGATGGCCTCTCTTGCACGGTCTCTAATATTATTGTCATTATGGACAACAGACTTCCACTCTTCTAAATACTCTAATACTTCTTTGCGAGAAAACCCAGTAAGCGTAGCAATTTGAGTTGCTGAGTTACCTTTTAAAAGCTCCTCAACAACTTTATTCATGCGATCAAAATGTACTGCTGGCTCTATTTCTGTCATATATACAGTATACCATATCTTAGTTGACTAGGATTTATTGGCAATCTTTAGCAAGATTAAATATCCAATTAGATCATCAATATCATTATCCCCTGGGAATGCCTGATCGTTTTGTATTCTATTTAGCTTATCATCAATACGAACACGAATCTGCTCTTTTGAATCCGCCTTTGAAAAAATACGAATTGGTTCTAGCGCTGAATTCCCATAGGATATATTCTTTTTTATTAGCATTTCTGCTGTCTCTAAACACTCTCTAATGATTGGGTGTCCTGATGGTGCATCTGTTGCAATTAGCTGTAAGTCAGTTATCCAAGCCTGATATCCGCCATTTTTATTTGGGTATTCTGTAGTCATCTTTTTTTATTGAATCCAAACTGATCTAAATATCTCTGTATGGTCATAGCAGAGACACCGCACTCTTTAGCAATTTCTGTAACGTTTTTCTTCTGTACAATATATCTTCTGTACAGCCAATCTTTACTTTGATACAACTTCATCTTTGAGTTAGAACCTTATTTGCATAATGGGCTATACCAAAACTATCTGCGACATCAAAGTCTTGAACATTTATTCCGTACTTTTTATTAAAATAATCTGCTGTTCTTTGCTTTCTCATATTCCTCAACTGATTCTTGTACCATGAGTCTGCATACCCTGGGTTTTTTAACCTTATGGCATCCTTCTCTGCTTTTGTTGGGTTCTTATTTCCGATATATGCCTGCCAAGAACTAGGGGGTATAGTAATAACGGAAGCCCCAGTAGACATAAGTTCAGCAATAACAACACCATAGACATAAGACAATTTTATCACAGCATCAGGTGATCTGACAAGTATGGCACCCTCTACAACAATGTAATCACTCTTTAATTCATCTAGCATAACAGACATCTTTTTCTTAGCATCATATATTTTTTCATATATATCCATGCCTTCTAAATTTATCTTGCCCCATTTGATTGGAATATCATTTTCCATTAAGCAAAAGGCTATTGAATTTGTAGAGGCATCTATTCCAAGAACACGATGAGCTTTAGTTTTAACTAAACTTGCTAATTTCATCAACAATCTCCTTTAATAAGTTATCTCTATTTTTCTGATTCTTGTTGCAGGAGGCACATAGATCTTCTGAGTTATATCTGCTTAGCTTTGATTTACATTTTTTACAAAGCCTGACTGCACCATTTTTAATAGCTTTTTTCTCATAGTATTTGTCCATGATTCTTCTATTGGTTGCAATTCGGCAGCACTCATCAGAACAATACTTCTGATTATGTGTCTTTGATTCAAACTCTTTTGAACAGGAAGTATTAGAACATATCATAACTTTGGCACAATGTACGGTTCTATCTGAACTGTTCCAACAGGACCAGACTTATCGTAGCATTCCTTTTTAACTGGACAGTAGGTGCAAGGCATCTTAGACTTAGTTGCACCAGCTGGCCTCATTGGAAGATCTCCATTTTGGAAATTATCCCACACTTCTTGCATCCACAAGAAAGCGTCTTCGATTATCTTCTTATTCTTATCATTCATCGATATTGGTATGATCAATATCTCCTGTGTATTTTTATTCTCATAAAGAAAGAATCCTTCTTTGGCATTCTTTAACTTCATGTACGTTAAAAGCTGCAGCATATGGTTAGCAGATGACTTCATTTCTGACTGTCTTGTATCCCATACTTCTTGCTTTGCCGTCTTGATTTCACCAATTACAGTTTCGCCATCATACTCCATAATCAAGTCAATGAAGCCACGAATTGGTGGGTACTCGTTAATTATCTCTTCTTCTTCTGCCCTCCACTCAGGCATTGTTTTAATTAAATTCTGAAGTCTCTCGTGAGCCTGTGTTCCTTGAGCCATATTTGCCACGGCTACAGCATCATTATCATCAATAAACATTGCACCACTGAATGCCATGTACCAATATCTTGGGCAAGTTCCATGACCATATCCAAGTGAGCTTGGGCTAAATGATTTCTTTGTCATCTCGCCATCTGCTCTTTTGGTATTTCTATATGACTCATCAAGTAGCTGTGCAAAACGCTCTGGATCAAAAAACTTTCCAGTATGTTTCTTAAACTTAAGGTTCTTTACTATATCTCTGCCCATTATGAATTGTACCTAACAACATACTTAAGTGCATCTACAAGTTTGTCTATGGACTCCTTTACTGAGTAATAAACATTTTTCTTATTGTTATTGATTGTTCCAGCCTTGTCCTTAGCAATAGTTGAATATACAGATGACATTACTGCAAACTTGGTTGACATTGCTTGAAGCTCCATAATTAATAGTGGAGCTTTAGCAGATGGTACGTCTGGGTTCATAAGAAGTTTGACAACTATTGCTAGAGCTCTATCTAAATGATCGTCCTGCATAAACTCATGCAGATCATTAAACTCAGTTATATCACTAATTAATTCTAGTGTGTTCTTATCTTCCGCCATTAGATATCTTCCTGTCCAATTCATTTATAAACAACCCTATGCCATAACCTATAACATAGCCAATACAACAACCTACAATAAATGTTATCATCTTTATCTCCCTCCATACATTATATTATTAACGCAGGGTTTAGTCAATAGTGTTTGGTAAAACCTTTATAGGCTCACTTTTTATTTCTAATATTTTATATGGAGAGTCTTGTGGCACTTCTTCTCCTGGATAAACTAGCATTGTTTGTGTCAACCCTGTGTCCCAAATCATTTGCTGCCTTTCCTTTTCCATTCTGGCCCACTCTTCTTTACCATGAGTAGCCTCATTCTTTAGCCATTCATCAGATCCTGGGTAATTATATAAACAAAACATTCTTGCTAAGTATCTGTCTGCGTTATATGATGGCAGCACTGAGTGCCAGTAAGGTTCACCAGATGGGAACACTGTGACATCTCCAGGCATAGGCTTATAGTAGTACTGCTTGCCAGTTACTGTATCAAGGAAACATATCTCTCCACCATCATATTCATCATTTAAATACATGGTCACAGTTACTATTAGCTTATCCCCACGACTATCTATGTCATAGTGTTTGGTATCAGTGTGATAGCCCATAGTTCTGTTGTGAGTAATATGAGCCTTATTCTTGTAATAGTCTTCATCTTTTATATCATACTTCAAGAAGCTTATTCCGCTTACTCTCCATGAAGGATCTTCTTTTCTATTAAAGTTTTTTACAAACTCAGGAAAATCTTTTGTGTCCATGTGATTGCTGAAAAAATCATCGCAGACTGTCTCATATACTTGGTGTACACTTGACAATATATGCTTCTGCTTCTTGGACTCTTCATCATCTGTATATATACTTGTATCCATAGATCCATCTACCTGGGTTATAAGGCCATACATAAGCCATTGTCTTGCTGGTGGCAAATGATATTTCTTTTCTGATAGAGACTCTGACTCTTTTACTAGATCAAGTACCTCGCTATAGTTTTCCAGTGCATTATGATACACAACTATATTAGGACATATTACTGTTTTATTCATGGTTTTCCTCCCAAAATTCAATTAGTTCTTCTAATACTGCCCATTCAATTATTCCAAGACGCACCTTGGATTCAGACCCAATGATTATCTTTAATAAAGGATACATATCTCTATTTACTTTAAATGTATCTGTGCATATCTTTGCCCAAACATCTTTATTTAACGTAAATGACTTTGAAGCCTCTTTATAATCTACAAGGAATTGATTCCATTGTGCATCACCTTTTTGATAGTCCCCACGACCACTATTTTTTTGAGCCTTGGCGCCATCTCTTTTAATCTCTGATCTCTCAGACATTATTCAACTACAATTGGTGGCTCAGCAACAAAAAATGTTTTAAATTTCATATGTGGTTCTTTGGATAGATCATACTCGATATGTCTTAAATGGTTTCCATTTTCCCATGACTCATGAAGTCTTTTCTGCTCCATCTCTGCCCATAGTTCTTCGCCATACTTATCTCTATTGGCCAGCCATTCTTCTGATCCTTCGTACTCATAAACAACAAACATTCTTAAAAGGTATCTTGGGTTTCCAGTAAAAGGCAATACTCCATGCCAATAAGGTAATGAAGATGGGAATACTGTAACGTCTCCAGCCTTTGGCTTATAGTTATAGACCCTGCCTTCATTTTCTTCATAAAAAGATATTTCTCCGCCTTCGTAATCATCATTTAAATACATTGTTACAGTTATAACAAGCTTGGTATCTTGACTTTCTAGATCATCTTGATTTGTATCTGTGTGGTAGTTCATAGCTAAAGAGTCCTGAGACTGTCCTTCTGCTGGACCATCGTAACGAAGTAGGCTTATTCCAGCACTGTCCCAAGTTTTTTTGTCATCCCAATTTGTTAAAAACTTTGGCCAGCCATCAGTCTTGCGATATTCTTTTAAAAAGTCTTCTGAGGAAAGCTTAAATGCTTCAAATACATTTGTAAAAAATTCTCTTTGCATTACTGCATCTTCATCTTCTCCAAGAATTTCCTCATGCTCAGAACCATCTATCTGCGTTGCTCTACCCTTCCAATTTCCCAGCCAATTATTCCATGGGGAAAAAAGATGTGTTTTTTCTGTATAGGATTCTGTTTTTTTAACAGTTTCAAAAAGCTTATCTACGTCTTTCAGTAAGCTTTTGTACACAACAACTTTGGGGAATATTGTTTTTTTATTTGAAAATTCATAATCAGCACTCATTTATATCTGCTTTCCGTTTATGTAAGACTTATTAGAGTCTTTAATATGTGGCGCAATTACATTGCCTTCGTCCCAATGACTAAACATGTATTCCTTTAGCCCCTCGCCCATTGATCCATCGTAGTTCCATTTAGAAGTAGAAACTATTAAGTATCTTGGGGATTCTTTTGCAAAGCGTACACCATGTGAAACTGGCCAGTCTGCTGGGTAGAACAAGAAGTCGCCCCTTTTTGGCTTATAGGTTATCATCTTATATGAATCAAAATCTCTTGACTTCTTTATATCTTCTGGGTATATGAAAATGATTTCTCCATCGGAGTAGTCATCATTTAAATATACATTTCCAGTAAAAATATGTTTAATGGCAGCAGCTATTTCATTTTCTGAAATATCCATATGGAATCCAAGGCTAAGTGCTTCTGGTTCATCAGAATACTCTTGATGTCTTTGGACCATTGCTCCACCAAATATCCAGTTTTGGTTGGTCATATCGTAATCTACATATGGCTTTAATATTCCTAAGCCTTCCATGTCAGAAAGATATTCTTTTATTACTTCTTTGTACACTCTATAAAACTCATAATATATTTTTGCATTCTTATCTAAAGAATCTATATTATTATATACAAAATTTAAATCTACTTGAGTTTTTCTGAATCCGTCATGCTGACCCCATACATGCCACTCATCGCCATAATATTCTGGCAGGTCTGTATACGACTCATCTATATGAACAATCATTTCATCTATAAACTTAAACTCTGGTCTATAGACTATGATACCTGGAGCTAATTCTATCTTATTCACTTTTTTTAGGCTCATGACATCCTGGGGTATCGCAGCCTTCGATCAAAACAATATCATATCTTTCTTGATCTACTACATTACCAGAGTTATCTAAACCGCAATTGCAACCTACGCACATTTTATTCTCCTATCTATACTTAAATATTATATCATATTTAATTGACTCTAAAAGAGCTTTCGTGACCTTTACTGCATTTCCATGTCATTATTAAATTTTCAGGATCCCACAACCCACCATCTACATCTTCCTCGCATTTTGAACAAGGTCTAACTCCAGGTAAATTATCAAATGTAGAATTGACTTTACCCTCCTGATTTTTTTTATTTAAAAACTCATTAAGACTTGGCATTTATTTCCTGAATGAGTGCTGACACTACTTCTGGATTTTCTCTTAAATAGGCTACGGCTTTGGCTCTGCCCTGCAATCTTTCTCCATTAACTGTATACCAAGCGCCACCCTTTTCAACAGCACCAACCATTTCTGCTACATCTAAAGTTTCTCCAACTAAATCAACGCCTACTGATTCTCCTTGGTAGTAGAAGTCGTATTGTCCTGATAAATTAGGGGGGCCGAGTTTGTTGTAATCAATAATCCAATTGACTGGTCTGCCAACTCTTTGTTCAATGATCTTGTCACCAACTTTAATCCCCGCTTTAATCGCATTAGCTTCAGCTTCCGAAGACCATAGCTTAATGACCGTGGAAGAAAAGAACTTGACTGCCATTCCCCCTGTCGGAATGTGGGAGGCATGCATAGATCCAAATTGATTTCTTTGCTGTGAGATGAGTACCAATAGTGTATTTTTGTTTGCATAGTTTAACATTTTGACTGCATGAGTCATATCCTTTGCTTCTGCTCCGATTTGCTTAGTGTCTTGCAAATCTTTCATTTCATTTCCATCTTTTTCAAAATAAATTGCTGGCAATAAAGCAGAGATGGAGTCGACAACAATTATATCAACACCAGCATCCATGAGCTTGGTTGCGACATCTACCATGTCATTAACTGTTTTGGCTGGAGAATAGATAAGGGAAGATGAATCTACTCCAAGCTGTTCTGCCCAGCTTTGGTCATACGAAGCCTCGGCATCAATCCATGCACAAGTCTTTCCTTCTTTTTGTGCTATTGCAATCATCTGCAAGCAGAAAGAAGACTTTCCAGCAGACTTATTCCCCCAAACTAAAACTTGCCTTCCATAGCCAAGGCCACCCTTTAATGCCATGTTTAGTCCGATGCTTGGGGTGGATTGTTTTTCCACTTTAACATCTTGTGCAGCTTGCACACGAGCTCTTGTTTTTGGATCAAGTCCCGCTAAAATATTATCTATTGTTATGGTCATCTTATCTCTCTCTTTACATTAGTATAGCATTAAAACAAATTGCCGTGAAGCTTTGGACGTACTTTATTTTTCTCAATTTTATTAAAAAGTATTTCATCAAGACTGTGAACAATAAATCCACCGTTACGCATTGCTGCATAAAGGTCAAGTGTTCTAATTAAAACGTCTGCCATCTCTTCTACAATTTCCTCTGAGCCTTTATTTTTTCTAATTGCTTCTAGTACTTCAGTTACCTCTGAGTGTACTAATGCCAGCTTGTTTCCAAATACATCAAAGTTTTTTGGATTGCTCCAAAAACCTTTTTCTATGGCAGTCTCATGCAATAAAGCAGCAAGAACATCTAGCCCATAGTCTGTAACAAGTTCTACATCTTTATTCGACATCGGTAACGATTTGCTCGTTGTCATAAACTGGTCCATCTTTTTCCTTTAGCTTAAACTTAAATGATTGCGAATCTGAATCGTAATCTACCTGTAACTCCTTATCCTCCGTTGCGGCATTAATAAATGACGAACTTGGAATAGTTACTTCTTTTTGAATTTCTAATATAGCAACTAGTATCTTTGATACATTTAAAGATGCAAAGATATCTGTTGGGGTTTCTTCTGTCATAGCACTTCCTTTATATTTAATGTGCCGTCATCTAATTTAGATAGCACAACCTTACACTTCATTCCTTCACGCATTTTAGCCAATGTCATTTTATACATGGCTGGGAAAGCGATTGCTCTTGTTAGCTCTTTGTCTCTATTGGAAAGAACAATGTGGCTCATCTGTTTACCAGCCTTAGTTGTATAAGGCGTAAAGTTTACCACAATGTATTCGTCTTCTTCAAGATCATATTCTTTTCTGTATAAATAGTCTACAAATAAATCTTCTGAATCTGGATTTATATCTGACACCTTAACATAGCGAGCAATTCTGTTATCTCCCACCAGAATAAAATACATCTGGCCAGTCTCTATCTGTGTCTGCTCAGTATGGAATAGTCCGATAGATCCAGTCTCATCAACAAGTTCTACTCTAGCCCAACCGCTGCCCCGCTTAATAGACTTAACCATACCAAACATTACGAATGAACCAAGATCATCAAAGTCTTCAATAGGTCTGGCCTGTGCTTTAATTCTAGGAGGAATGCCCTCTAAATTAAATGTTGGTATTCCTAGGTATTCGTAGTAATTGTCTTTTTCATTTCCTTGCCTTTTGTTATCAGTAAACGCAGCACCGCCGATGGAGTTAAGAGCAGCAATAGCACGGCTATTAATGCCAGAACCCTTTTTCGATGCTTTATCAATAAAGTCAGCATAGTTATTGAAAGGCCTTCTTTCTATAATCTTATTAGCAATACTGTCAGAAATAAATTTTACTTCTGCCAAACCAAATCTAATAGACTCACCTTGTAATGAAAAATAAACATCAGACTCATTAATATGAGGAAGCTTAATGCTTAGCCCAAGGCGCTTTGCCTCAATCAAATATTCTGTTCTTGCATCTTTGTCATTTTCATTCTTAAGAATTGAAAACATAAATTCAAGAGGGTAGTTAACTTTGAGCCAAGCAGCATAATAAGAAAGCATGGAGTAAGCAACAGCATGAGAACGGTTAAAAGAATAACCTGCGTGAGCTTCAAAGTCATGCCATAGCTCTTCTGCTTTTTTCTTAGTAATGTGTTCTGAAGCCCCAGTAATAAACTTATCTTTGAACTGGTCAAATTCTTTTGCATCTTTCTTTTTACCAATGATCTTTCTCACCTTATCGGCTTCTGACCAAGACATCCCTCCTAGGTAAACGCATGCCTGCATAACCTGCTCTTGATATATAATAACACCATATGTGTTTTCTGTAAAAGGCTTAAGAATTGTATGAGTATACTCTACCGCTTCACGACCATGCTTACGGTTGATGTAAGATGCACCTACAGTATTCATGGCTCCAGGCCTTACTAGAGCATTTGAAGCCGCTAGGTCTTCAAACTTATCGATACCCATCTTAATCAAAAGGTTGGTATAAGGTGTTGCTTCAGCCTGAAAGACTCCTTTTGTGTATCCATCATTTAGCATCTTGTAAACTGCTGGGTCATCTAATGTTAGTGATGAAAGGTCAATTACCTTCCCAGTCCTATCCTTAATAGACTTTAGTGTGTCTGATATAACAGATAGCGTCTTGAGTCCAAGCGCATCAAGCTTAATCAAACCAATGTCTGCAACTTGATCCATGTCGTATGCGACAACTGGAATTCTTCCAGACACCTTGTCCTGTGAATCTTCTCTGGATTCAACTGGCGCATACTTTCTTAGATCATCTTTTGCAACAACTACACCAGCAGCATGAACTCCAACAGATCTAATACGGCCACGCAGCCTATCTGCAAGCCAGACAACCTCTGGGTATCTTAGTCTAAACTCTTTTGTATTAGGCGAGTCAATAAAGTCTTCAAATGTATCTACGGACTTTAATGCACGATTAACTTCTTGAAGTGGAATCATAAATACACGAGCAGCATCTCTAACCACACCCTTATCTTTAAAATAAGTATATGTAGAAATAGATGCAACATGCTTAAATCTCTTCTTTAAATAGTCTTTAACTTCTTTACGTCGACGGTCTTCAAAGTCTGTATCGATATCTGGGAAGTCATTGCGCTCTGGGTTAATAAAGCGAAAGAACAGAAGGTCATATTTAATTGGGTCTACATCTGTAATTCCCAATGTATAACAAACTAAAGATCCAGCTGCCGAACCACGGCCTGGACCAACTCTAATATCATTATCCTTTGCCCAATTAATCATATCTGCTACTACAAGGAAGTATGAGGCAAAATTCTTTGATGCAATAATAGACAGCTCTTCGTTAAGGCGATCAATATAAATAGGGTCTGAAGCCTTCTGAAGGCCCTGTAAGCCCTTTTCAGCCAGCTCCCTTAGTCTTTCATCGGCATCTGTCTTAGGGACTGGCAGCAGGTCTAGACCTTGGTTAAAGTCATACTCTCCCACCTTGTCAGCAATCTCCATTGTATTTTCATAAATGTCTGTTCGATTAATCCCTGATTTATTAAAATCAAATTCAATCTCTGCTCTAGACTGGATAAATAAATTCATATCCTGAAATGAAATTCTTCTGTCTGGGTATAGATAATTAAATCGTTCTAGCATGTCCTTCATGCCTCTAGACTTATCAAAATCTGTATCTTTGTCAGCCTTTGGAGATGTGGACAAAATAAGCAATGCTTCTTCTAAAATTCTATCTTCTTCTTTAGCAAAGTGTGCATCTCCAGTTGCCACCGCTTTAATTTTTAATTCATCTGCGAGCTTTAATAACTTACTGTTGATTTCCACAGGGTTATGTGATTGGACTTCCACGTAAAAATCATCGTTAAACATTTGCTTAAAGCTTTTGAGCAAGATCTTAGCCTCATCATCATTGCCCTTTTCAATAGCCTTACTAATAAGACCGTTAAGGCATCCACTAAGTACGATAATGCCTTCTTTATAATCATTCAAAACCTCTCTATCAATACGTGGCTTATGATAAAAGCCCTCATTCCATGCTAGCTCTTGAAGGATATTAATATTCTCAAGACCCTTTTTATTCTTTGCTAGCAAAATAATATGGTTGTATGCTTGGATAGACTTATCTGTTTTTGAAGATCTGTCAAATCTATCTGTAGGGGATATGTAAGCCTCAACACCAAGTATTGGTTTAATACCAAGTTTCTTTGCAGCAATTTGCATATCACGATGTGATGAAAGCGTTCCATGGTCTGTTATGGCAATTGCTGTCTGCCCAGCATCTAAGGCTGCTTGACATAGCTCTTCTGGGGAATTAAGTCCGTCCATCAATGAATAGTATGAATGAACGTGCAAGTGTGTAAAACTCATTAATATCCGCCTAAACATTCATTTCTCGTATGATAAAGTCTAATCTTAATCATAATCTTTTTTGTGGGTGCATATAAATCTTCTTTGCAACAACCACATCTTATGTGCCACTCTTTGGCAAAAAAATCATAAACCATGCCTACATAATTCTTATACTTGTTTGAAACAAAAGTCTCAAATGGATCTGGTATCTCGTATGTATTCATGGTGTCATTCTACTAAATAATGCAGGGGCAGTCAATAGACTGCCCCTGACATTGTTACCAATCTAGATTGCTGCTTGTTGCAGAAGGCTCGTCGGCATTTGTACTTTCACCAGCGAAGAATGCTTCCTGCTCTGTATAAGGCATATCACGAACTGCTGCTGTCTCTAACTCAAATAGTTCTAGACCAGAAGCGTCGAATGGCGTTTCATCTTTTGCAAGAGGAATGATTGTGTAGCTTGTGTCAGTCTTTGTTCCAGAACGCTTGACACGCCACATCAGATTTGTGATTGAACCCATTTCACCAGCATATTCAATTAGCGTTGGTGTAATTGTTTTACCACTTGAACCTTGCGATAGAATTGCAACGTATGGGTCTTCTTTCCCATCATCAACAAGAACATTGATATAAAGTCGTGAACGACCCTTCCAGCCAGCCTTGTAATCTTTACGATGCTGCTCGCATCCATAGCACTTGCCTTGATCTTCCATAGTGCAAAGACCCTTACGACGATAATCCTTTGGATTTGTATGCTCTACTGCAATAAAACCAAGACCAGCTTTTTCATTATAAGTTGGTGAGTCTGGATCTAGCTCCTGCAAGAAGCGGATCTTTACGCTTTCTGCATCTTCAAGCTTTACCCAGCGACCCTTGGTTCCTTCGCCACCATTTGATTGTGGCTTATCCATAACCTTATTTAAATCTTTTAAGCCTTTTACGATTCCCATGCTTTTCTCCTTTGTAGTTGATGGTGTATATCCATCTGTTTATTTTTTTAATGGGTCCAAGATTGATATTCAATATTGGATACTGCGTTTAAAATACAGGCTTTAATTTCCTCGTCGGTCATATCGCCAGCATCTTTTGCGTCATGTGGATATATCTTACCATATTCGTAAGAAGCCCACAAGAGGTCTTTATTTTTTAGCCTTGAGGCTATGCTATTACCAAGCTCTCTTCCAGCTTGGTCTGAGTCTGTCATAATTGTAACCTTGTTGAAATACATATTAATATTCTTTATATTCTCTGAGGATATGTGTCCGCCAAGTGTAGCAATAACATTTGGAAATCCAGCTTGATGTACACGAATAGCATCAAAGTTTGACTCAACAATAATTACATGGTCACCAATCTTCTTTGCTCTATGTATATTAAACATGGTTTTACTTCTTGGAAGGTTGGTGCTATTCTTAAAACGCTTATCAGATATAGATCTTCCAACTAATCCAACAGGCATTCCGTCTGGACTATGAACTGGGGTAATTACCATTCCCATTGCTGGTGAGTATCCTAGATTGAAGTGATCCATAGATTCTTTATTTATACCTCTAGACTCTAAGTAGTCACGTGCATCTTTGTTCCCTGCTAGATCTGCGTGTAACCTGTCTAATGTTTCTTGTGGGAATTCTTCAAACTCTGGCTTATCCTCTAATGACTCATTCAAAAGCTCTTCAAAGTTATCCAGCACTTCCGCTTCTTTTGAATACACGTATCTCATTGCTTCAAAATCATTCTTCCTAAGAATTCTTTTTACTAAATCAATTATAGATCCAGACTCACCGCATGAAGGATTAAAACAAAGCCAAGCACCTGTAGTCTTGCTTATGCTGCAACTTGCACTATGTCTATTGGAATGAAATGGGCAGTAAAAAGCAATCTCAACATCAGTCTCACCAGTTGTTTCAACGCCTATACTTTTTACTATAGCCCTTATATGCTCTGGAGCGTACTGCGTGGAATCAACTTTCCTTGCGTAATTCCCTCTGACTGCCATGCCTTCTTCTTTCCTACGTATACTCCATAGAGTGTCATTAAGAACATCCATGTCTCTCCGTCAAATTCTACCGAAAAGCTAGGGTTTATGTCAAGTACCCTTGCATAACCTTTGCCTTTCATGTCCTGAGTCATCAAAGATTCATACTGTGCTCTTACTCTTATCATGTCTGAATCGTCTGTGAAGTTGACTTTAATTTGAAACCTTTTTATATTTTTATGATTCATTCTTTTGGAATGGATTCTCGTAAATCTCTTTGACGACACCCCTATTGATATCCCAATCAAGATAAACGCTAAACTCTTTTCCATGACGGTTCTTTCTTGAAACAACCTCAATCATGTCAGTGTTATTGTACTTGTGAATTGCAATTGCCATATCAGCATCATACTCAATTGCCTTTGACCAAGCAACTTGAGATAGCAACGGAGGAGCATCTTGATCTGCAATGTCGTCCATTGTTGCAGCAGTAATATCAATTACTGGAATATTATTACTCATTGCAAGCATCTTGAACTCACGAGAGATATTCATGTTACGTTCTGTTGCACCCATGCTCTTCTTGTTATCAGAAAAAAGCTGATGATAGTCTAGGATAACTAGGTCTGGCTTGTGCTGATCGATCTTGCCTTGAATAGTAGATGGTGTAACCTCAGCCATTCCTTCATTTGAAATAAGGACAAAGCCATTCTTATCTGCGAACTTTTTGCTAGACCATGTACGGAAGTCATCAATATTAATGTCTCCCTTTGAAAAATCAGAAGCCTTGAATAGTCCAGATCCAAGCATTGTATAAATACGGTCACGCATATTCTCTGGTGACATTTCAAGCGATACAATCATTGGCTTAAATCCTTGCTCCCAAGCCTTACATGCAAGGTATGATGTAAACCATGTCTTACCACGTCCAGGCCATCCAATAGCCACGATTAGGTGTCCAGGAGCCATTCCTGTTGGGTATGCTAAATCAATGGCTTCAAATCCTGTTTTAATGCCTGGGGATCCGCCCATTTCGGCAGAACGTGCTCGCAAATTCTCTATGTGTCTTACGGCAGACTCTGCATCGGTAACATCTAAGTCTCTTACGTTACTTGTAAATTTTGTTAGTGCTGAAAGTTGTGATTGCATTTCAGATATTACTCTTGATGCGGCATCTTCTTTAAGCATTGAGCCACTCTTTAAAAGTATATTCTTTAGCTTATTTGTTAGAAATTCATTCTTAAGTTTATCTAGATAGTAGCCAGTCTGTGCATTAGCCTCATTGTCTGGCTCAAAGTCCTTGAACTTCTCTAGCAGAATACCAACTTCTGGAACAGCTTTAAACTTATAATAATAAGACTTAAGCCCTTCCCAAATATCTCTGTGTGAAGTAAATAGTTCATCTACGTTATCTGCAAGCAGCGTACTAATATCTTTATTCTTACATACGGCTGAGATCAGTGTTGATTCTGTATTCATTACATTCCGCCTTCTTCTACCATCTTCTTCGTCTCTTCCAATAACAAACGACGTCTTTCTTTATCTATCATAGCATCATTTCTTGCAGATGCTATCTTGTCAAAATTATAAAAGAAAAATTGCAAAGGGTGTCCCTGCTTTTTTAATCCAAAGTAATAAACCAAAAGGTCTTTAGCTTCTTCAAACCCAACGCTATCAATAACATCCTGCATGCCCCATTTCTCACGGAACTTGTTAATGTTTGAAGCCTTGCCGTACTTATCTTTATAAAGAGACTGGTACATGCTTAGAAGAATATATGGACCCTTTTCACTTGCCACTCTTTAGCTCTTCCTCTACTTCTTGAGTTTTTTCAATCAGCTTATTCTCTACAAATGCATATACACGCTCTGTAGCAGCATCAACTGTTTCCCCTTGACGAACATCGTCTTCTATTCCAACACCAATCTTGATGCTCTCATAGTTACCTAAATTTCTAGTAAACGATAGGTCTACTTTAACTCTTGTGGTCATTACTCCGCCTTCCATACAGGTATAAACTTTCCATCTTCTGTCTTAGTATACAATATTAAATTGTTTTTGAGAATAGCAAGAAGCTCACTTTTTGAAGGTATCTCAGAAGAGTGTCCTGAATCTAATATATGCTGATGCAAATCGAGAATGTCTTCCTCGCTAAACATATACTGAGACCAATTAACACTGTCTGGTCTTCCTATTGGATATATCTTTTGTGGAGATATTATCTTTTCATCAAGTATATAATCTTGAACGGTCACCCTATGTCTATTTAACATAGATGCAACTTGAACTAATGTGTAGGCCTGCTTCATGTATTTTTTTACCTGTGAGTAGGGATACAGCACTCTTTTTTTATCTGGATAACACCAAGCTATGAGTTCATCTTTTGATCTAGATGCCGACAAGACTTTGTGTATCTTGTCGTTTAAGAAGAAATACCGTAATTTTTTTGATTTAGGTTCTCTTTTTGCTCTAGCCATTTACCGAAAGCACTCGTTTCTTTATTAATCATCCAGCGTTTCCCGCACATGATACAAAACAATTCTGTGTGAAGTTTTTGTGAAAACACTCTATCTACAAAAACTCTGCCCTGACATTTACCGCACCACATTATAAAGTAAACAACTTTCCATCCACTACGCATGAATAATCTGGGGCCACATGGATCATTTGAATATGTGGGTAATCATTTACAATATGAGCAATTGCAAAACCCTTTTGCCAATCATGGTGCTGCATGTACTTCATACCGTCAGATTTTTCATCACACATGTGTCCTAGCTCATAGCCTCTTAGTGTTTCGCCTTCACCATTATTTCTAAGCTCATATGTCACTAGGTGCGAAGCAATTCTATGTGAGTGTCCTCTGATAAGAGATATCTGTAGGTCTTCCATGTCTTTACGAACAGACCCAGTTGCTGCAATAGAAAGCCCATGATGAACATGGATATCTCCAAAGCGTCGCTTTGGCAATTCATTATAGTAGATATATTCATATCCTAAAGAGTCTAGGCTCCATAATGATTCTGGAGTTACTTCTGAAATATAATCAGGGAGCTTTGCGTCTACGTAATTAAACACTCTAATATCATGGTTACCAAGAGCAGAGAATAGCTGAGCATCTGGAAGCATCTCTCGTGTCTTAGCATAAAAATCTCTTGCGCCCTTTGCTTCATGTCTCATCATTGGAACGATTAGATCTTTACTATCATTTTTATGATAGTTTAAAAACTCTGCTGATCTTCCTTCTGTATACTTGCTATAACAAGCTTGATCATCTGTGTCTCCCAAATAATCAACTACGTCTGGCTTAAACCACTTCATTACCTTAAACCAAAGCGCAATCATCTTATCATCTTGATAAGGGAACTGCTGGTCAGATGAAATCATCCACTTTAAATCATTACTCATTAAAACACCTTTATACGAAAAAAGTCACAGATACGTGACTTTGATGTTACACCTTAAGTGTAACATATTGAATTGTTTTGTCAATAGGTTATTCTGTTGCTGTAGCAGCTTTTTTGCCGCTGGCAGTCCAGCAGATCATTACATCTGTAGACTTATAACTTGTCTTAGCCCCAAGCGGAACTTCTATCCAAGTAAATCCAGTTGTAGTAACTTCAAGCAGCAAAGGATAATACTTCATATCACTTGTCTTGCTTGCAGACTTTTTTCTTAGCTGTAGGGTAACAACTGGTGGGGTTTCAAATGAAAACTTAAGGGTCTTCACAAAGTCTACAGTTTTAACTTTTGGAGCTGTGGCATTTAACGCAGTACCATACTGCTTGGCGTAAACATCTGAAACAACGGTTGAGCTATTATTAGTATTGTTAATATTAACAGCAGCAGAATCTTTATTCTGTAGCTCTACTACGGCATCCTTAATTGCTCTAAGTATATTAGATGTTACTGGATCTCCGTCATTTACTGTTGGGATGGTTACTGCCATTTTTTTATTCTCCTGATTGCTCTGCTGTAGAGTCTTTTTTATTTGCTAGTTCTGTAATTTCAGCACGAAGAATTGCAATATGTGTCTCATAGTTTGAGACAAGCTCACCAATTCTTTGCTGAAGTGCCTGTACTACTAATTCTGCTCTTTCCATTTTATTCCTTTTCTCTCTATGCTATTATAGCAATAAACCTACTGGTTGTCTAGCCCATGTAGCAGTCTGTATGACTCAGTAGTCATCTCTTCATCTGTTATTCCGCTATGTCTTGAAAACGGCTCTTTCAAAGCAGTTCCGCAATCTGGGCAGGTGGCATAACCCCAGCCATTATCGATTGATTCGGCATACATTTCTTTGTCATCTATACATATAGAACACCAAAACTTAAACATTATCTACTCTCCAGTTCTAATATCTTTGCTTCCATTTCTTCAACCTTTAACTTAAGGTCACGAACTATTGGTATCAATAAGAAAGGATATTTTTGTTCATTTCTAAATGAGGTTATAGTGCCATCAAGATCTCTTTGAATAAAGTACCCTAGGCCAGAAGAATCTATGTCTTCAGCTATTGGTCCAAAGCTATGCGTTCCCCACATTGCATCTGGTATCTCATCTGTATCATGCTTGTATGTATAAAAATTGATTGGCACATCTAGAATTCTTTCATAGTAATGCTTAGGTACTTCTGTTATATTTTCTTTGTACCTTCTAGATGAATCGGAAACAAACCCATCGCCCATATGCCTAAATCCGACAGCTCTTACTATATTTCTAATTTCTGCTGCGTAAACCTTATCTGCGCTATCCACAGTAATTCTGTTTACGTTAGTGATAGTATTTACTCTGAATGACGCTCCTGCTGTTCCATATCCGTTTCCAATTCTAAACGTATAGTTATTGTCTAATGAGCTGTCCCAGCCAATAAGAATCTTATTACCAAATATAATTCTAGGATAAACTCCAGTGACTGGGGTGGTTGAAGCAGTTAGATCTCCAATAGTTGTTCCAATTGAAAAGCCTCCTATTTGACCAGACTTTGCAGTTATATTTCCAGAAAACGATGCTGTTCCAGCAGCGCTAAGAATACTTACAGTTGGGTTTCCACTTGTGTCATACGCCTGAAATCCTTGAGAGTTTAATGTTATTCTTGATCCAGTTGTAGCTGGTCCATCATTTGTGGCATTTGAAGCACCGCTCCAGATGTTTATTCCATTTCCGCTAATTCCAGTAATTTCATTTGATGCATTTGCAATAACATATGCGCTTGCCTTTAGCTTAGTTGAAAGAGAAGTATTAATTGTTGCAATTGATGAATCCTGATATGCAGTCCACTGAGATCCAGTCCATGCCTTTAAAATATTTCCATTAGCTGTATCGATCCACATATCGCCAGCCTTTAATGCATTTGCACCAGTTCCATTTGTTGGTGCTGTTGCTGCTACAAAAGTTTTATTTTTACCTGTTGCTGTTGCCAATGCGGTTGCTGCATCAGATGCTGCGGTAGTTATTCCAGAATCTCTATAGTCTACCCATGATGCACCATTCCATATCTTTGGCCTGTTATTATTATTTGTATCAAACCAAAGATCTCCAACTGCATTTGCTGTTGCTGATGTTCCAGTAAATATAGATTTCTTTGCATTAATTGTATTATATGTTGATCCTCCTGTTATTACAAGGTTTCCAGATATTTCTGCTCCGCTTGCATAAAGAACGCCACCAGAAGAAACTCTAAACTTAGCATTAACATCTGGAGTGTTATTACCCGCCCACATTCTCCAAGATGCATTGCTTGAGCTTAAGTAAAGCATATTGGCTGCTGCTGAACCTACACGTATTTCTCCAGTGCTATCTATTGCTATATTATTATTTGAAAATTTTGTTCCGTCAATAGACCAACCGCTAATTGATCCACGTCTTGCATTTATCTGTCCAGTAGATGAGGCTAATGAAAATGCTTCGCCACTTGCATCATATCCATAAATACCTTCACTGCTAAATCTTACTCTAACTCCCGTTGTTGGGGAAGCTCCTGCATAAAGAACTCCGCTGGAAAGGGCTGCATCTGGGGGTGCAAGCTGGACATTGCCAGTAAACTTTCCACCTGTGGCATTTATATTTCCAGTTAAATATAAGTCTGTTCCATTCCAATACAGGAACTCTGTTGAGTTTCCGACTCTCATTTGTCCAGTTGTAAGCCAGAAATTATTTCCAACATTAGTAGTTGATTTGTTTAAAATTAATCCATGGTAAGTGCCATTAGTTAAAGTTGGTGTTGTTGTCGGGGTTGTGCCCAAGTTAATTCCTTGAGTAATTCCAGTTCCAAGCTTAAAAAGATCTTGGGAAGCTCCACCTATAGCTATAAAAGATTTTAATCTTGCAAGGGCACCTGCTGCAGTTCCATCTGCATCCGATGCTATAAATGTGCCAGAAGCTGGTGACGTCCAGTTAACAACATCGTATGGTGTCGTTGAAGCAACCTGGTAGTAGTATGTTGTATTAGGAATAAGTCCAGTTGCAGTATAGGATGTAGTTGTTCTACCAGATACAGATGCGTACTCCCAAAGAGGTGCAGGAGTTATTGCAGGATTATCTGTCGACCATCTAATTGCATAACCAGCTGTTTTAGTATTTGATGAGGCTGCCCATGATATAGTTGAAACTAAACTGAATCCGCTTAAATCCTTTGGATCAATTACTGCAGTTGCAGATGATGACGCTGGGTTTGGTACAGTGAATGTTGTATCTGGATCTGCTGTCAGTGGAGTAACTGGACCAACTATTGTAGATTTCTTTTGATACTTAAAACTTCTATGCTCAACCTTTACATATCTAGCTGTATAGTTTCCAGTTATAATTGTTGTCTGATTTGATGTTCCTATGTACACAACAGTTGAAGAATCAGTAAATGTATTTGTTGCACTTTCATAGACAACTGTATCTACATAAGAATCAAATGTTGGCTTATCCCATGAAACTGAATACGATCCGACTCCTGCTTTAAGGACTACATTTGTTGGAGCAACGGTTAAATCTGTACCAAGATAATCATAGAAAAATGTTGCGGACGGAGGACCGACTAAAGTTGATTTTCCTTCTGGATCATCTGGGTTCTTATAAAGATAGTTAAAAACAAATTTATATGTTACAGGAGAGTTGTCAGAGTTTGCATAGATAGGCATATTGTCAATAACAACTTCAAATGAATCTTTTGAGGTTTGCTTTGCAGCATCTGCCGCTTCTTCTTCTGATCCCTGTAGATCCGCTGCATCTGGATCTAGGACTTCATCTCCTGGGACTCTCATTAAAAGTCTACTCCGATTCTATATTCAATATCTATTTTTCTTCCAAGATACTTTGATATAGGCGTTGTTAAAACAGATCTGCTTATGAGACCGTATGTCTGGCTGTAGCTGTCTTCGTCGTTAAATCTTAAGCCGTCAAAATAAACAGAGGTAGCCCCAGATGATTTTGCTTTTGCTCCGACAGAGATTTTAATAATAGAAGACGCATCTGGCGTTCCAAAAACTCCTGCTGGCAAATACATTTCTGACAAGAAAACCTTACGGATCTTCTCTCCATTTGTTGGGTATGGTAAAAATTTTACCTGGTAGTAGTCGTCGTCTGAGCTATAGAATCTGACAAAACAGTAGTCTAGGTTTCTATCATTTTCTGTATACGCAAGAGATATGCTGTCGTTAACAGTATATTCTGTTATGTCCATGTCTGTTGAAAGAAAGTACTCTGTTGTATTGTTTGCTGTTGCGGATACTACAAAGTTTGTTGAGCCTATCCTTGGCTTAGGATCTGACACCTTGGCTGGCTGATTGCCAGAGGAGTCTTCCCATATAAAGCTATTTTCAAATGTAGTAATATATCTTCCAGAATATTCAGATGTTCCTTCTGTAGATCCAGGAAATATACCGACCTCGGATATTATACCCTCTACATCTGCTGGCACTGTTGATTTATATACTACAGCATATGTAGACAATCCAGTAATAGTGTCTGTTTGAATATCAATGCTTCCAGAATCAACTGAGTTTAAGTAGAACTCAAACTCTAAGTGTTTATCAAATGCAGTGGCTGCAGTCTTGCCTATACCTAGGGCAAGATCTTTTAATTTAAAGTCTACATTTCCCGCCAAGTATGAAGTAAGGAATCTCTTTCCATAATTAGTTAAAAGATTCTTATGCTCTCCAATTTTAATTCCATCTTCATAAAAACAGTATGTACCAGTTAATTTCATCTTCCAAACCCCTTTGCCCCAACTACATCTTCTCCAACATGGTTGGCAACAGAAAACGTAAATCTTAATTTCATTTGACCAGTAGAGTCCTTATATTCTTCTGGTTCTTTTGCAAGCTTAATGTCCGATAAGTTAGGCGCCGTTCTGGTTCCATCATCGTCATCATCATCATCGTCATCATCGTCATCATCATCATCGTCATCGTCTCCATCTGTCGGAGTTCCTTGAAAAGAAACAAAGTCATAAGGATCTATAATTATATATTCAGAAGGATCAAGTCTTTCAATAAGAGGGTCTCCCTCAAAAAGGCGCAGCACTTTTTTACCAGTGACCTGGCTATTTCTTACTACAGGGTTCTTCTTACTCATATTTACATTCTACCATTTATGGTGTATAAATCGAACGACACACCAAGCTGGTAGTACCTCCTTGTTGCCACGATTGGGATACGTCTAGCACGACATATCTGGCTGCTGTCTCCCCCTCAGCAAGTTCATCTTCGCTTGAATATAGATCATTGCGTGGATAAGATATCTCAACAATATCTCCAATTTGAATAAGTGGATTAAAGAATGTTTCAAGGCTAACAACTGTCTGATTTTTAGACCACTGATCTTTAATCCATAGATAGAGAGCCTTGGCCTCTTCTTCTTTTTGAATCCATATAGACTCAAATCCAACCTGCTCAGACTTTTCTTTATCTGTTATATCTTTATCATAATATTCAAATTTATCGCTTTCAATGATTTCATTTCCATAAACAATAAGAGACTTATCTTTATCCGATATTGTAACATATGTACCAGAGTTATTCAAGACATAAGCCTCTAGCCCAAATGAATCTAAGGTAGATCCGATAACAGTAACGTATGGATTTAATGTTATCCTTGCACCATTCGGAATACCTGGCTGGTTAAACTTAATATTAAATTTCTTTATGTCTCTTGCAACTGGGCCAAACTCTTCGATATCATACTCTTTTACCTTATCTTCTGGTGCCGAGAAAACATAGTCCGAAAATAAATTCATTAATGTAGAGTTTGCTGGCAGGTAGGTATCAGATATATTTAGCGGTGCATTGTCAGCAAATTCAGATCCAGTTATGCCAGCAGTGTATACATAATCATAATGAACCATGTCTTTTGCACAAACTAAGCCTATCTTGTCTGTGGTAGGAAGAGGGTCTTTGTCTACAACAATTATTGATGTATTATCAATTAGTATTTTAAATACAGCATATTTCTTATTAGTATCTTTATCTAAAGTTTCATTTATTTTAATTTCAACTTTGTACATTTTGCCGCCTGCAATATTCCATGTCTTTGATTCTTCTGTTCTTTGGCTATCTGTCATTTCGGTCATCTTGCTATCTTTAATTTTAAAAAGCTTAACTAACTTATATTTCTCAGTTGCCAAATCTTTACCTGCGGAAACAAATGTTTCAATCTGTAAGTAGTATCCGTTTGCACATGTCTCATCCAAATAAAATGCTACACCTCCTATTGATGATACGTCAGCAATCACTTTACCTGTAGAAGGGTCTCTCTTTACGCTAAAGAATAGGGAGGTTCCTATTATTCTGTTATCTCCGCTGAATGTTCCATCTTTAGTCGCAAAAACAAATTTAGGCTTTGCTGCATCATATTTACCATTATATGAAACCGTAAGCATTGATCTTGGAATGTAGTTTTCTTTGCTGGAAGATGGGGTTATTTGAATTAGTTCTGGGTGGTCGCCATACTCATTTAAAATATAATCTCTTTCTGTAACAGACCAACGCTCTATAATTGAATCTGTTTCTGTGTAGTGATCTACCCCCTCACCCTCTGGTAGGTCTTTTATTGCATTGAATGCATTTCTAGTTTTAATTCTATATTCATTTATAAACTTAAATGTCATAGGCTCAGCTAGACCCTGTGCTTTCATTAAATCATTTGGACTTTCTATCCACACGGAAACCCTGTCATCAAATACGTCAGCCCCTAGTGGAAGGTAGCTATATCTTAATGCATCGTATTCTATTATCTCTTTATCTATGATAACATACCCAGAATGATCGTATGCGTATTCTTCTGATTGTAGGTCTGTGGTTACTGCGTAAAGCTTCATCACTCCCTTTTCAGCACCTTCAGCTGCTGGAGCGACAGCCAACAAATTATCTGCCAAGGCACTGGCCTTTAGTATTGTTGGAGGAGACTCCCATAATCTTCTTTCTTTGGTATATGGCATATATACATTTGAAAGACGGCTTGACCAAAGTACCTTAGCAGATTTAGCAGATGGAACATTTTCTTTTGAAAGATTAACAATGTTTGGTAGACCATAGTCATTGCCATCATATCTAAATTTAAGTTGCGCTGGGCCTGCTTTAAATATGTTCTCTCTTGTAAAGAAAACAAGCCTATCATTTTCATCAAATGAAGCAACCATTTGAGTATCATGGCAAAGGTCTTGTATATGCTGCCAAACTGTTTGAGTTGTGTCAGTCCACCAATAAGTAGGAGTTATTGTTGAAGAGTCTTTTTCATTTGTTAAAAATGCATAATTTGTAAAGCCAACTGAATCTAACAGTCTTCTTATAATTGCATGTGATGAAGTATTGGTTAGAAGCATCTCTGGAGCAAAGATCTCTTGTAGAAATTTGGCTCCATCTAGCGCTTGTATTGAAACTTCTCCAAATTCAGATATAGATGAAGACTCAATATAAAAAACTCCTTGTTGGATGTGGTAAAGGCCAACTCTAAATCTTGGATAAATAGCTATATTCTTATACAAATTTAATTTAGTTTTATCAAATGATTTAGTTAGGTCATAGTCAACAACGCCTCCGTTATAATAATTCAAATCTAATGTTAATGAGTTAGAGGTAACATCTCCAACAGGAAGCAACTCCTTACTACCATTTGAAGACTGCTTATTCATTGTCATTGAAACAATATTATCTGATACATCTACGATACATCTTGCAGATATTTCTATTACGCCAAGCTGGGTGTCTGCCTTTTCAAGCTCTGTTACTGAAACCTTTATCTTAGAGATATCTATTGGTTCCGCTATTGTATTTGGCATTGATCCAATCCAAACATCATCACCAGTATAATAAAGTTCAAATACTCCATTTGTTGGTATTGATCCGTTAGAGTGTATCTCTACCTCATTGTCTTCTGCGTCAACCGTAGTGATTGTCCATGACTTTGGTCTTGCATGAGATGTCTCAAACTTAATAACTATTTTATTACAGGCTGCGGTTTTATCTACTGGGTAGTCTACAACTAGGTTGCAATTTTCTAAAACCTTTGTCCCATCATTAGCCCTTTGGCTTAACCAATACTTATAGTACATTTTGGTCCCAGGATAGTAAAGTCTTGTAGAAAGATCCTTAGCTACGGAATAGTTAACGGCCTTTTCTTCTACCTTATTGTTTAATACAAAATACTTAACACCAGCAATTGAAGGCCTTCTTGGATCAACAACAGAGGTTATTGGGAACAGCTTTGAGTATGGCTTATATTCCTGACCAGACTCATCTGTTGCAATAACAGTATTATATTCTGTCTCGCCATCGTCTTGATAGTTTAATATTGTTACTCCATCAATCATCTCGTTCATGTTATATTCAATTAAACATGACACTCCAGCATCTAAGCTAAGAGAGTTTTCTAATAATGATTTTACTTCTGGTAATACCGATATCATTATACTTCTTCCAAAGATATAGACGCATCCCAAAATTCTTGTGGAGATAAACTCATTTTTGCAGACCAGCTAACATTTTTAGTTGCACGGCCTGTTGTTATGCCTGTAATAGCCAAACCATTTGCATTTGCTAAAGATAAGGTAAATGTATTTGCAGTTACTGACTCTACTACTGCACCTTCAACATTTAATATGCTCTTTATTGTTCCGCCTCTTCTAAATGTTTCTGTAGATGTATTGGCAATAACAATATAAGATGCTGCTCGCTCAAGTATAACTGCATTAGACTTATTAAGAGACTCTGGCTTCATTCCAGTTATATTTACATAATCTCCCACTGCAAATGAATTGCTAGCCATATACTTAATCTGTCCAGTAGCATGAACTGTGGCACCAGTGACTGTTGCATTGGGTCTAATAGCTGTTATTGCAACTAGATCATCTTCCAACAGCTGGTGGCCTGCTGATGTATACGTTACTTTTTTTGTTGTGCTGTTGGGTGTTGCAGCAGTTATATTAAATACGGTGTCTATTCTAGAAAGAGTTGCCTTTGCCACAGTAGATGTTGCTGCTGCTCCAGTAACAGAAGAGGCAACTGAGAAGAAATAGTCGTCTGAGTCTGTGACAACTGCATTAGTTAAATTAAAAGCAGATGTAGTAAGCCCAGTTATGGTTACTATATCTCCTGGTACAAATGAGTTTTGAGAGATATATACAATTTCTCCAACTCCATTATATGCTTCTGTTATATTTGACTGTATTATATCTGGGTCCATAGCTAGAGAAAATGAGGTGGCTGTCGCAGCTGTTATTATTCCAGACACATTAAACTTATCTTGATCAAAATTATAAAGGGATACCTTTTCACCAACAATAAAATTATTTAAACAATTAACCGTAAGTGTGCTATTGGTTAAAAAAGCGGCAGTAAAATTTTCTGCAGCAAACATTTGGCTTGGATCCATCTTTACATTTCTTTTTACAACAGAGAAAGAACCTTCAGTAAACACAACAGTTAAAATTTCATCTCTTTCCGTATCGTTGCTATATGAAATCTTAATTTGAAATGCACCTTTACCTTGATTTAAATAAAAGTCTCTAATTTCTCCTGCGCCTAAGCCGCCATCAATTGTCATTGTGCTATAAGTTGGAAGCATTGACCATGACGTAGAGAATGTTTTTTTATCGTCTATGAATATCTTTCTTAATATGCCATTAGACATTCTTTGACTTTTTTCAATTCTTTGACTTCCAACTGAAACGGAGGCTCTATTATGCTCAGATAATGCAGCCCATTCTGAGCTAACCCCGTCCTCAGAAATATCGAAATATAGGACTGAGCCTACTGGTAATTCTAATGCCATTAGTATGATCTCCCTGTTCCAACCATTTTAGCATTAGTTTTGTCTAATTGTCTAATAGCTTCTATTGTCTTTCGTGATACCATATCTGAAAGTACATTTATATCTTGATCTGCGCCGTTAATATTATTTGTAATGTTGTATGTGGCTCCGCTCATCATTGATGAATTAGCATTTGGATTAAATGGATTCATGTTGGCAGGTATGATGGCTTCATTCTTATGGATCATAGCAAGCATGTCTGCTGGAACCATGTTGATTCCGCTATCAAACTTGGGGATATTAAATCCAGAGGCTGCGTTATTACCACCAAGGCTTGGTAGGTCTAGTCCAGAAATATTACTGTAGTAGTCTAACAGGTAAGGATATCCATAAGGAATAAGTGTTCCTGATTTAAATCCAACTTCACCATTGGTTCCCATCAACAAATGCTCTAGCCATCTAGTATCTTTAATTGGATCTCTATCGTTTTTATTCATTCTAAAGATAGATGCGCTCTTGCTGTTTTGTGTTATTGCTCCAGAAAATTCATAGTACCACTTCTCATTATCTGGGAGATCAAAAACGTTACGTACTTGTCCATCTGCAGCCTTGTTGCCTGAGACGTTAATTATTGGTTTGTCCATGAATCCAAATATTTGACCTGTTAGAGCGCCAATTGGCACAGACCAAAGTCGGTTACCCCATTTGAATACTTGATAAGGAGCATTCGAAGCAATATCAATTCCAGATCTTGTTCTCTTCTTTGTATTCTTGGCTCCGCCAGTAACTTGTGCAACAGCAGAACTTAAATACTGAGTGTCGTACTCCTGAATAGGCATGAGTGGGTGTGCATACTGAAGGCCTGTTATGTATCTAGTTTCTGGCTTAGCCTGCATATTCTTTGGCTTAAGCGGTGGAAGAGGTGTTCCATCAGGTCCTCGTGGATTGTCTGGATCCCATTCGCCAAGGTCTGGTATGGTTATCTTATCTTTGCCGCCTTCATCTGCTTCCCATGGATTATCTTCTGAGTCTGGCATTGGGATTGATTCCCAATCAAATAGTACTCTTGGGTCCATGTCTGAGAACCATGATCTCTGTCCAGGCTGCCATGGCTTTGTTGGAAAGTAGCTTGCGTTTGCTCCCTTTGTTAAGTCATATTTTGGAGCACCCCAAGCTGATTCGCTTATAGCTTTTAGTATGTCCATATACTTGGCATCTGGATTTACCAATGAAGATATAATCTTGTCATATCCTCTTTCTTGTCCCTTATACTGTAAGGTTTCTACTACTGCATTTAGACCATCTTCCCAAGTCTTATAAGCCTGCACTCCTCTTTTTGTATTCTTATTTACAATATTTACATCCTTTGAGCCAGGCATTGTATATGTTGTATTTAGAGGGTTATATAGAGCTGCGTTATTCCAGTGTCCGCCTTCACGCTTCATCCATACTCTCATAGCATTGTATGAATCTCTTGTTGGTTTTCCACCCAATAAATAAACTAAAGCTCTGGTAAATTCATCTGGTGTATTTATTTTAAGAGGTGGGGCTTTCTTGGCTGGCTTGGTTTTTAGACCAAGAATTTTTGCATAATCTCTATTAAGAAGATCTGGCATTGCGTCCTGGTCTTTAGTCTTTATAGCAGACTGTGGGGCTGCATTTAAATAAGCTTCGACTGTTTTATTTGCTCTATTATTGTCACCAATTTTGATTTTTGGATCTACCCCAAAATAGTCTGCTATTGCTAGGTCACTGTCTCCATGCAAGAAGCCTTTCATGTAAGTGCTAAATCTAAATCTTGAAGATGTAGGGTGTGCATCCTGTCCAGCCGTTATTGCTGGTGTCTTTTTAACATCAACCAGCAGCTTGCTCTTCATATGCTTTGTTAATATTTCTGCTGGTATTCCTTTAAGATATCCATTATTAAACATTTCTGACATAATAGAACCAGCCATGAGGTCAGCGTTTGTTTCTGCTGCGTTACCATTTCCGCCAGCATGTTCTGTCCATAGTGGATTGCCTGCGGTATCCTTAAATATCTTTGATTCAGCATATACATTATTAAATACTCTTGCTTCTTGGAATTTACTTTGTAGTGCATGGCCATACTCGTGGAACAATACCTCAAGCATTGTTATTTTTGCATATGGATCTTCTAAGATATTTTTATTAATCTTATCAGAGTAATTTTTGACATTAAATTGTGAGCCATAGACTTCATTTGAGAATGATGGTTCTGTCGTAAGCTTTCCGTCTTTGTTTGGGAACATGTATCCGCTAAGACCAGCAACTTGTGATGTAGGAGATACAACCATTTCTTCGCCACGGTTTACTCCAAACTTAATAAATGAGGTTAACGATTCTATGTTTCTAGGGTCTGTAACCTGCAAGGTTTGATTTATTGGGTCATGTGTTAATGATCTATGACCAGCGCCTACAAAAACGTTGTCATATTTACCAGCATAGTATGTATTAAGCATTCCTATCCATGCATGCAAGTAATCTGAAACAGCCTGTTCATTTTTAGTAAAGTTATCTACAGTCTTTACATCGACTGTCTGGCCGAATGAGCGATATGCATCTTCTGTTATTGGATCTACTCCACCTGCATCCAATAGCTCCTTAATGCTCTTAATCTTTGTTGCTAGACTTACTGAACCAAGGAATGGTTCTCCATCTACTAGTCCGCCCTCTGCTTTTTTATTACTACTGAAGGATTGATATATTCCTCTGCCTATATCATCAATTGAACCTAATAATAATGGCGCAAGGTACTCAAGCTTCCCAGGAAGACCTAGACCAACTTTTGTAAGAAGGCCTTCCCAAGGAACAAATGCAGATAATGTTGTGCCAAGTGCACCAGCTGTATACTTTGTATCGTATAACATTGCATCAAGCAGTCCATTTTTATTTTTAATATCGAGCATCTTTTTCTGATGCTTTTTATTTGCGCCCATAAGAGGTTCGCTCATAGACATTGATGATACTACTTGATCTACTGATTCAACATAATTCTTTCCTACACCAAAAATAGCATTCCATACTGCTTTAGCTATTGCGGAAACTGGAGACTGCTTTTTATTTAAATCAGAAGTTGCTGTTGAGTTTTCTGAGGTTGGAAGCTTAGGCATTCTACCAACCTGTCCTCCTGAAGCAAGCTTCTTTGCATTCATCTTATCAAAAGTGTCTACTCCATATTGATTTACTGCTGATGCATTGATTACATACTCTCCATTAGAAAGTAGGGCTGGAATAGAGTCTGAAGTAGATGACCCTGGTCCAGAAACTTTTCCTCCTCCTGCGTATGTATAAAATTCTCTTGCAAATGGACCCTTATTAAACCATCTTCCGATAGTTGTCATTTTGTTTCCAATTCTTGCACGAACAAATCCGTCTGGTGTATAAGTTATGCTTGGGTAAGTTTCGCCAGTTTCTGGATGATAGATGTTTGTTCCTGTAAAACCAAAACCGCTTGCTCTAAACTTAGAAACATCCGCACCGTTCTTTTTGGCCTCAGCATACATTTTCTTTATATCTTCTACGCTAACGGTTCCTGTAGCATCTGCCTTTACTGCCGTACCAGAACCAAGGAATGGGATGTGAACATCTACCATCTTATTCCAGTCTTTTGGCTTTGCTACACCATACTTAGATCCAGTGACTCCATATTTCTTTAAAAGTTCTTGTGTGTGCTCTGTAGCAAATGGCATTGTTCTTCCTACTGAGGCTCCGTCAACTGGCTTGCCGCTTGCATCAACAATTTGTGGGTATCCATTTGAGCCCATCACGGTCTTAAAGCCCTGTTGCTTCCAGAATGGATCCTTAGAGTTCGTATTTAAAACATCTGCTTCTCTTTGAACTACGACCTTTTGTGCAGTAACAACCATTCCTTCTGTCATAAACTTAGAGCCAGCTATCTTGTCTCCAAATTCTCTAACAAAAGCCTGTGCATCTTTAAATGCATCTTTGCTAGGATCAAAGTCTGCAAGCTTTAAGCCAGCCTCTTCTGCGGCTTTACCAATAGCTGCAATTTGATCTAGCGCTTCTTGTGTTTGACTCCATGCTTTAGGGTCTGTAGCTGTTGAAAGATTTGTATAGTACGTTCCCATAAGTCCTGCAAAAGTACTTGTTTTTTCTTTTAGCTTGTCTTGCTTTGCTATATAGTCTGCAAGAGATTCTTGGGCAAGAGCTGCAGTGTCTGCAAGCTTCTGCTGCTTTTCAGATAGTCTATCTGCAGCTGCTTCTAGCGGCTTGTTGGCAGCTGCATTTGCATTCTCTAATGCTTTAAGCATTGAATCTGTTTGCTGCTGATCTAGCAGATCATTTAAATCAAGCTGTATTAGCTGTGCATCTGAAGTATTTCCAGTTGCTGCAGCTTGCTGCATTTCAATTCTCTTTTTATCAATTTCTGACTGCAGATTATTTTCTGCACGTTGCTCTTCTAATGCTTTTCTTCTTGCATTGTATAGATCATTGTTTGCTTTTATCTGCTTATTAATAGCAGCAAGCTTTTCTCTATCTGATATCTGATCTGCTACTCTTTGACCAGCGGCTGCCTTTCTTAATCTCTCAATAGTCTTTCCATATTTATCAATTAAGTCGTATTGTGTTTTTAAATAGCTTGATCTTGCTATGGCATCTACTGCAGAATTAACTGCATCGGATATAACTAATGCAGCATGCGCTTGCTCTGGCAGGAAGTTTCCTAAATCATGACTAAATCCTCTTTGAAGAAGTGTATTCTTTTCCCATGCGCTAGTAATTGTATCTGAGGTATCGAGTATGGTTGTAAGAATAGGATTTGTTTTAGAAAGCTCAGCAATTGTTTCTTCTGTCAGTGTGACTCCGCCAGCCTTTGTTGAATTAATTTGTTTAAGAACTTGCTGCTCTGCCTCATACTGTGTTATGATCTTAGACAGGTCGCCGCCTTCTTTAACAATTCTAGCCTTATCTTTTGCAATAACTTCAGCAACAGCTGTATCTATAGACTGCATTGCTGTATTAAAAGCTGCAACTTGAGCTACTGGATCCTTGACATCTCTAGGGTCTGACCACCACCAATTTCTTCCTTGCTTGGAAGATACATCTCCATATACAGATACTCCAGTTTGGGCTGCATCCATTCCAGTCTTAATATTTGCAAATGCTTTATTGCCGACTGTTGCTGATGTAGCAAGGTCTGCCTTATTTGATGCAGCAATCATTGCATATATTTTCTTTGTAGCATCTTCTGCACTCATGCCAGCGCCAATAAACTGAGCCTTTAATCTAATAGCTAGTCCGCCTACATCTTCTCTATTTGTTTGATCAAATAGTTTTACTTGGTCTGCATAGACTGAGCTAACTTCTTTCTTAAGTGCTTTAAATTCTTTGATTGTTATATCAAGCGGTGTATTTGCAAACTTCATGCTTTCAAATATTAGGTGATTTTTTTCTCTTAAAAGCTTAGCGTTTTCTATAGATTGCTTTAATTTTTCTGAGTAGTCGGTTACCTTTAGGCCAGCTTTCTTGGCCGCTTCTGCTGTTAAGCCGTATCCAAGTGCGTTAAGTCTCATTGCTTCAGCATGCTTCTTGTGAGCTACAACTCCTGCTGAAACAGCAAGCGTTACTGCTGCAAATGCCAATCCTGCTGGATTAAGCAGAAGAGGTAATCTAGCTAGCATCGGAGCAAGTCTTGTAAGAACTGCTGAGAATCTTCCTCCATTTGCTCCAAGTTTTGCAAGGTTAGCTGAGGCCTTTTCCATTCCTGGAAGTGGCTTTGTAAGTGAAGATGGGACTCTGGATGCCCAAGTTTTAGGCGCTGCTCTTTCGATACCCATTGGACCATGCGCTGGGTCTTGCCAAGTATTTCCCTTTTGCTTTTTAAGGGCTGCATTCCCACCCATTCCAAATGGAATCATGTATGCAGCTGTTGAAATAACCTGACCTGCAGTTCCGCCAACCATTTGACCAATCTGTTGTCCAACCATTGCAACAACAGTAGACATAATCATCTGCTTTAAGAAGCCCTTGCTCATCATTCCGCCAATGAGGGATCCTAAATTATATCCAGGTATTGCTCCGCCTTTATTAAATCCTGCTGGCAATATGTTTCCGCTACTTCCAGGAACAAATAGCTCTGGGCCATTTTCTCCAACTAAGTAAGGATTTGATCTTGATACTGGGCCACCCATTGCTCTAGCCTGTATTTGACCACCATAATTAAATCCATTTGCATCTGACTTAAAGCCCATGTCATATAAACCAACTGCATGTCCTTTTTGTCTTCTCTTTAAGGCCTCAGCTTCAGCTATTTTTGCAAGCGCAGCTGGGGTTAATGTTTTTTCTTTACCTTGTGTTACAGCTAAATGTGTTCCATGTATCTCTGCCCAGTTTACAGATTTAGACTCTTCTAGTCTTCTAATCATTGACTGATACAGGGCATACTCTTCTGCATTTAAATCAAATTTTGAAATTGTTTCTTTTAATTTAGGAAGAACTCTATCTATTTCAGCCAGCATTCTTTCGCTGTACTGCGAAGGTGTTAACTTCTTTGCTATTCCAGAAGTGGCCTCTGCAAAAAATCTTTTTGCTCCACCTTTAACGCCAAGTAGATTTATTCTTGCCTGCTCTCCCATTGATGGAATAGAGTCTGAATAATCTCTTAATCCAGAAGCCTTATCGAATACTCCTGCTGTTCCAACATCAGCAAGAACATTGCCGCCAAGGTTTCCTCTTCCTAAATCCTTATCTCCTCTTAAAGCTGAGGCAACAAGTTGTCTAAAATAATTATCTTCTGTAAATTTATCTGGCATAGAAGCAAATTTTGAATCATATGGGGATTCAAGAACAAGGATCTTTCTTCTTCCTGCTGGGTCGGTTGGATCTTTCATAACCTTAATTTGTTGTGTAGGCGCTTCTAATCCATGAACCTCTCTAGCTATTACAGTAGCTCTTTGTTCTGCTAGAGCTGCCTTTTCATCTAATACTGGCTTAACAAATACTTTAACTCCGTCTGGTCTTTCGTAAACTCCGCCGATTCCAGGGACTGGGAAGCTTCTTCCAGATGTTGGTGTTACTAATTTACCAAAATCAGAAGGCTCATCTTTTGCAAATCTACTTGTTTCTACCGCTCTTGATGCATCTTCCATCTGCTTTCTTGCAAGACGCTGCGCTTCAACCTGCTTAATTGTTTTTGGCATACCAAGGAATAATCTGCCATAGTGTGATTTAGCAGAATTAATCATTCCGCCAAGGACTCCACCAGAATTTCTAAATGCCATTTGTCTAAATGCTGCAGGGTTTCTTCTGGCAAACGCCATTATAAATTCATTAAATGCTGCAGGGTTTCTTGACACACGACCCTTTTTCTTTATTTGATCTCTTTCAAAATAATCTTGTACTGAGTCAAAGCCTAAGATTCTTGCTCTTTCATCAATAACATCAAGTGCTCCTTGAGTTGTTCTTGGAAGGATATCTCTGCCCACTCCATATATCTCTAGTTGCTTGGAAGCATAGTTAGGAGTTTGATCTGTAATGATTGCTTGTCTTAAATATCCAACTCCTTGTTCTCCCCAAGTTCCCATCGGTCTTGTATGAGCTCTATCAAAACCAAGCTTGCCTATAGAAACACTTGATAGAACTCTTGCATCAAATCTTGGATCTGCTTTCATTAATTCAAGAATAGCTGTACGCTTTGCGATTCCAGATTCACCAGTCAATAGGCTAGCACGCTGGAATGTTCCTCTGTTTGTTTTAGGTCTATCGTCTACTAGCTTTATATCTGGATAGCGCTCTCTTAGCTTTGATTCCCATACTCTTAATTGCTCTTGAGAAATTGCATCGTATTCAGATTGGCTAAATTTTCCTCCAACATGTGCAGCTGAGAAAGCTTCGTCTTCCATAGCCTCAGCTATATTGATTGCTTCTTGCATAGACATTCCATGCTTTTCTCCAGTCATAAATAATGCCATTGCATCATTTAGAACTGCTCTTGATTTAAATTCAGTCTCCCATCTTGGGTTAGACATAAATCTTGCAACATCATCAAATGCTCTTCTTCCAGTAGCTGCTCTTTGTAGCATCTCTGAAGTATTTGTTCTACCATAGTTTAGTCTTCTAGCATTTATAACTCCGCCAAGTACTCCGCCAGCATTTCTAAATTCAATTTTCTTTCCGCTGTTTGCTGCTTCTAATACTGGGAGCATGCTTGCGGTTTGCTCTGGTGTAAATACTGTTTCACCAGGAGTTAGCATAGCGTCTATATAACCACCAGTTTGATATGGCTTATGTGTTTTTGCATAATTTACAAGCTGTGGATTTTTTCTTGTTGCATCTTGATTTAATACAAAACCACCCTCTGGAACTCTTGCAAGGGTATTGTCATAATTAATACTTGTATCGCCTGGAACAACTGGACCATCATTTAGCGTATAGACATAGTTATCTGAAGTTCTTCCTCCGTCATTAAATCCTCTGATTGGACCTCTTTTTGGAAGAATGATTCCAGATGGCTTTGTAGTTTCAATAGAGTATCCTCCACCAGAAGTTCTTACTCCACCAAGTCCTCTAGCAATATCATCCATTAAATCAGCAGTTGAGCCTTTATGGAAAAGCTCCTTCATGTTAGACTTTCCAGTTACTGGATCGACGGCTGGCTGTCTAGTTAGAGGTACTGTTGTTAGATTTATTGTTCTGCCCATGCCAGCTGCAACCTGCGATGCAGTTTCAGCCATCATTATTTCAATAGTTGAGTTGAGCTGTATAATTTTTGCTCTAGCTTGCTCAATAGTTATCACACCAGCTTGAAGTTGCTGGACAATCAATTTACCTTCATCTGCGGCTAGTTCTGTTAGCTCTGTCATATGTGGGAGCATTGCTTGATAAACTGAAGATAACTCGTGGGTGACAGTTCCAGTTGCTGCCACTTCTGTTTTTAGAAGGGCCAATTCTGCCTCTGATTGAGCCGCTATAGCAGCGGTCATAGAGTGCCATTTAGCGGCCTCTGAAGCCACTATGCCAGTAGAAACACCACTTACTGATGTTACACCTGGGACTCTTGGCAAATCCTCGTTCATGTACATCTGAGGGTTATTGCTGACTCTGACGTTTACTGGGCCTGGATTTGGCACCACTCCAAATATTGTTCCTGGTTGCTCTGTGGCTGAAGGAATTAGATGTGCCATTTGTCTTGAATATGGTGCACCTATAAATGGGCTACTCTTATCTGCTATTCTTTCCTGGTAAGTTCCAGCGGGGGTAATAACTGGATTACCGCTCATTGTTTTTATACCAGTACTTACTACAGAGCTTGCCTCTAGTGCCTTTACCTTAAGTATGTCAAATGAGTCTGCAAGTGTATGTACGGCTTCTGAAAGAATTGCTGTGGCTTTTGCATCATCATAAAATGATTTTTCTATCAAACCGCTGGCATGCTCTGCTGCCATCATGTCTGTTGTTAGAAGCTTCCAGCCTGCTCCGCCTTTAAATAAATTCTTTATATGGAAAATACCCTTTACGATATACCCAAAGAAGTTTCCAAGAACACCAGTGAGCATGATAAGTGGACCAGCTAATGCTGTTAGGCTTCCCATGAATGTTAATATATTTTTAACTGGCTCTGGTAGCTTGGTTACGAACTTAACAATTCCATCAATGGTTTGCAATACGTATGTATTTATTTTTAAGAATGTTTCTCCAACGCCAGCAAGATCTGCCTTAACGCTTTCAAGGGCTCTTCTATATTTACCAGAAGCAGACTCTGTGATTGCTGTTAATTCTCGTGATGATATGTTTGCCAAATCCATAGTGCTTGATTTCATCAAGTCTATAACTTGTAGAGTCTGGCTTCCTTCTTTTCCTAAATTCTCAAAAAGAGCATTCATTCTTGCAAACTGGAATTTACCAAAAAGCTGCTCGATTGCTCTTGACTTACTTAATGGATCTAATGTGTCCAATGCGCCTTGAAGTGCTAATATTGTATTTGTTAAGTTGCCAGCATTATTTGTAACAATTGACTCTAAGCTTATTCCAAATCCATCAAACATTTCCTTAGCAACATTTGTTGGGTTAATAATAGATGCAAGTGCTGACTTTAAAGCATTAGCACCTTCTGATGCGTTGATTCCGCCTTCTCTCATTGCTGTTAGGTAGAGGGCTAAATCTTTTACATCTCCACCAAGAGACTGTACTACTGGACCTGCTTTTGGAATTGCCTCAACCAAGTCTGCAAGTGTGGTTGATGTCTGGTTTTCAACTGCGTTAAGGAAGTCAATTGATTCCGTAAGCTCTTGTGTGCTTTGCTTAAATGCTGACTGAATGGACAATGTTGCCTTCATAGCATCTTGTCTATCAACTTCTCCAAGTATTGCAAGTCTAGTTGTTTGTGCTGTTGCTTTTAGAAGATCATCTCCCTGCTTACCAGTAGCTGCAATATCTGCGGCAAGTGAGATTGTGTCTTTAAATGATGCACCGTATGTCGATGCTAATTCTTTTGCTGTTGCAGAAACATCTTTTCTAACCTTAGCTAAATCTGCTTGTGATGTTTGTGCTAGTCCGCCATAAACCTTTGTAAGTCTTACAAGCTCTTGGTCAGCTTCTCTAAATGCTTTTGACGCTGCAACTCCAAACGCAGCAAGAGGTACTGTTAGTCCTACTGTAAGCTGTCTACCTGCCCACTGGGTATTCTTACCCCAGTTAATTAGTTGGTTTGCACCATCTTGCATTACCTTGTTCATGATCAAGGATTCTTGTCTTAGAAGAGCTGTTCTATTCTTTAGCTCATCAAGACCATTTGCAAGCATTACATTGTATTGCATTTGCCCCTGGGCATTACGGCCCAGGGGTTGTACTACTGCTTGCTGCATTAAGACTTGTTGTTTAGCAAGATCTCTTACTATATTGCTTGTTTTTGAAGCATGGTCACGCCATGTTTTATAGTAGTCCCCAAGCTTAAGTCTACCGCTGTCTAGTTTTTTACCAAATGTTTCTACGTCAGAAGTTAGTGTTACGAAGTGGCTTGAAAACTGTCCTGTAGATCGCATTGTTTCAACAAAGGATCTATTCATAACTCCAATTTGATTAGCTAAATTTTTATTTAATCCAATTGTTGTTGCTTGAAGCTTTACAAGTTCCGAGGTCACCGCTGATAACTGCGCTGTTAGGCTAGAAAAATTAGCCGTCGCAGTTATGTTGGTATTAATATTTTGATCGACCAACGGTTGTTACCCCTTTTGGTATCCTAGCCCCATGTTGATTCCAAATCCAGCTGACGCTGCGAAGCTGCCTTGTAGTGCCAATACATCATCTGGTGCTGCATTGATCCCTTGTGCTCTTCTTTGTATATCTTCAAAGGTTGGACCCTCTTCTTCTTTTTCTTCTTGCCCCAAATCAACTCCTTGAAGTAGTGCAAGAAACTTTCTTTTATCTGATTCAGACTTTTGCATTGATTTAAAAGTCTGAACTAACTCTGGCATTGAAAGATTATCTTCTAGCTCTTCGTAATTTTTCCAATTACCTAAGAGAAAGACCTCTCCTAATAAAGCGGCTAAATCTAGTTCTGACCAGCCAGAACCGCTGCCGCTAGAAGGTTTGGGTCGTCCATCTTAATTCCACCACATACCTCAAGTATGCGATTGATAGTTGGGACATCCAAAACGTCTTCAAATGCATCTCTATCAGCAACCAATTCTGGTAACTGCTTTTCAAGTGCAACTGCACATGCATCGATTAGGATTGTTAATGTTTCATCTTCTGTTGTAACGCCTGCTGTCTTTTGAATAGCTGCCATAAACTTTCTTAGCTCTTTAATTGTTAAAGGCTTAAGCTTAACTGTTGCGCCATTTTGTAGTTGAATCTCTTCTACATCATATACTGTTGTTGCCAATTTGAATCCTCCTAGGATCTACTCTAAATTATTATAACATATAGAATTTACTGTTACAAGTAGAAAGCCCCCCATTTCTGGGAGGCTTTCTATAATTAAATTAATTAATTATGCTGTTACAACACGGTCAATAATTACACCGTATTCCTTGTTTTCGTGAGCTGTGTCTCCTGATGGAAGAAGACGGAATGTCACTGGGAATGTTGTTGCTGAGTTACGAGCAAGTGAGAACTGTGATTGCTGTACAGAAAGAACACGACGTGCATAGTAAACACGCTCTGTCTTTCCAAGAGCAGTTCCGCTTGTGCTTACTGTTGGAGCCTGTCCAACAGCAATAAGCTGACGCTCTGTTGGAGCAACACCAAGAGCACCAGCTGCAAGGCCAAGCTCTCTGTCTCCTGCTGAAGGAGCATCATCAAGGGTGTCTGCACCCTGTCCGAATACAACTAGAACGTTCTCTAGTGTACCTTCTGATAACTCTGTTGCAATCATAACTTCCATTGACTCCTTGAAAAGCTTTGCTGTATCAAGAAGCTGATCTACTGTTACTGAACCGTATGATGGGTTATAAGTAATCTGAAGACCGTTGTTTGTGTAACCTACGTTGCGGTAAGCTGCATCAGCTTTTGTAAGTGATGCATCCTGGTATGCGTTAAGTGTATTTCTGTACTCTTCGCCATCTGCGAATGCAGGTACTCCATCTTTGTTTCCTGCTGTTGCAGCATTTGCAACTCCAGCAATTAAATCAGGGTTGTAACCTGAGACTGTTGAGTCTGAGTTTGTTAGGTAGAGCGGTGAAGCTCCGACCAAAATATTAGCGGCATTGTTATACGCCATTTTACTACCTCCTATAAATTTATATATATATATTAATTTGTAAATCAAGTGCTGGCTAGGCGCTTTTCCTCTAGGACAATTCTAGGGCAAAACTGGCCTTAAAGCAACTTAGTCAAAGCGTCCATTTTTTGAGACGGTCCTAGAGTATTTAACCTCTAGAATGATATCGGTTGAGAAAAACCCCTGGATTTCCTCTGATGGGGTAGTGGGTGATATTTCTGCAACCATAGTGTTGTGGAATATAATTTTGGGCGTATTTTTAGAATCATTTAAATCCCTTGCTGAATCATCCATTCTCCTGAATACGTCTATCATTAGGTTTCTGATCTCATTTATCTCTGAGACATCTGTGCAATATACTGTAAATAGGATTTGCTCGCAGCATATCATCCAATTCTCTTCATATGATGTGCTTATCTTGTCATAGACTATATGCTTTTTGCCGCTTAAGAATTGATTTAGCTCAGGCTGCTGCTGTACTGGGATAATTGGATTTATCTCTAGGCCTACATTATCGCTGTAATACTCTCTTGGATCAAATATTCCATTTGAAACAAGCTCTGACCATAGGTGTTTTCTTATTTCATAC